>Ga0209578_10000093_pt1 | contig 196248 bp, 181 predicted proteins | sample tdAd472_FD_187127 | JGI IMG/M metagenome (GOLD analysis project Ga0209578, IMG submission 187127) | Marine sediment microbial communities from the Atlantic coast under amendment with organic carbon and nitrate - tdAd47.2 (SPAdes)... | ecosystem: Environmental > Aquatic > Marine > Coastal >... | reverse complement strand
GAAGGTTATTTAATTGCCAAAGATTCTCGTTCTGACGACATTGCTCATACTTCTTTTTTGTCTCATAGCAACTTAAGAACAGTTGTAAACAACATTCCTTGTAAGCACATCTTTTTGTGTTTAGATGCCTGTTTTGGCGGAACATTTGACCCACTCATTGCTTCTTCAGGAAGAGCAACAGGCATTTATCAAGACATAGAAACGCAAGAGTTTGTCAATAGAAAATTAAAATATCAAACCAGGATGTATTTAACTTCGGGAGGGAAAGAATATGTGCCTGACGGTAGGCCCGGCCAGCACTCTCCTTTCACCAGAAAACTATTAGAAGCATTTAGAAGTTATGGCGGACAAGATGGCATTCTTACGCTTAATGAAATTCTAACCTATATCGAAAAGGTTGATCCACAGCCAAGATTTGGTGAATTTGGCAATAATGAACCGGGTAGCGATTTTCTTTTTATCAAAAAATAATTTATCCGAAGCTAATTGTTACCAAAGCCAAATAGGCTAATATAACTCCGCTAATTATTAATGACATTAAGGCGCTAAATATTTTCTCTTTTCGGGTTATCATTTTCTAAATCAATTATTATTCTAATTTCAATTATGATGCCAAAAGCATCTTTAATCCATAAAACAAGTTTTATTTCTATTTTTGGATGCTATTAAAGTTTAGTTTAATGTCAGAAAAGCTGTTTCAGAAATACCCAATTACACTTTATAATAGTGCTTCACAGTCTCGAGAAAAGTTTGAGCCTCTTCATGCTCCTTTTGTAGGAATGTATGTCTGTGGTCCTACAGTTTATAGCGATGTGCATATTGGCAACGTAAGAACCTTTACCTCTTTTGATGTTATTTTTAGATTTTTAACTCATCTTGGCTACAAAGTTCGTTATGTAAGAAACATTACGGATGTGGGTCATCTGGTTGATGATGCTGATGAGGGAGAAGATAAAATCGGTAAGCAGGCAAAGTTGATGAAAATGGAACCCATGGAAGTGGTTCAGCATTATACCGATGATTTTAGAAATGTCATGCGATTATATAATATTCTTCCTCCATCAATTGAGCCAACTGCAACAGGGCATATTATTGAGCAAATAGAAATGACTCAGCAAATATTAGATGCGGGCTATGCCTATGAAAAAAATGGTTCTGTTTATTTTGACGTAAGAAAGTACCATAAAGACCATCATTATGGAAAACTATCAGGAAGAGTAATTGATGATTTGTATGCTAACACCAGAGAGTTAAGTGCGCAAGACGAAAAGAAAGACAGCCTTGATTTTGCCTTATGGAAAAGGGCGGAACCTCAGCATATTATGAAATGGAACTCACCATGGGGAAAAGGTTTTCCGGGTTGGCATATTGAATGTAGTGTAATGAGTACAAAATATTTGGGCAAACAGTTTGATATTCACGGTGGCGGAATGGACTTGAAGTTCCCTCATCATGAATGTGAAGTTGCTCAGGGAAAAGCGGCTAATAAAGTAGATTCTGCTAAATACTGGCTGCATGGAAATATGCTAACCATGAATGGTCAGAAAATGAGCAAATCAGTTGGAAATGTATTCACACCACATCAACTAATTACTGGCGACAGTCCTTTATTGGAAAAAGCCTATTCACCTATGACGGCAAGATTTTTTATGCTACAAGCTCACTATCGAAGCACTTTAGATTTTTCTAATGAAGCCATTCAGGCATCGGAAAAAGGCTTTAAAAAATTGATGCACTCTCTTGATGTTGTTGAAGGCATGAACTTCTCTTCAGGAGAAATAAATCCTGTATTAGATAAAGAAATTTATTCACTATGCGAAAGTTGCTACATTGAAATGTGCGATGATTTTAATACGCCTAAAGTTATTGCTGTTTTGTTTGAACTGTCTGCAAAAATTAACAGCTTTGCTAATGGTCAGCTTGCAATATCTTCTATTTCAGAAAATACATTTGAGCAATTAAAGTCAACCTTTAAAGCTTTCTTGATAGATGTTCTTGGTTTAAAGCAAGAAGACAGTGAAGGAAACAACCAATCTTTAGACAAAGTGGTAGAGCTTTTAATTGAAATGAGAAAACAAGCTAAAGTAGAAAAGGACTATGCTCTCTCTGATAAAATTAGAGACCAACTTAAAGATGCCGGTGTTTTGTTAAAAGACAATAAGGACGGCTCTGTTTCATACGAAGTTATATAATGGAAGAATTTGCTATTTATCTTAACCTAGGAATTAAACACATTTTAAGCCTATCCGCTTTAGACCATATTGCTTTTTTAATGGTATTAATTGCTCCATTTAAAAACAATGAGTGGAAATCGCTTCTGATTTTAATAACCGCTTTTACTATTGGTCATAGTCTTTCTCTTTTGTTTGGAGTTTATAAGTGGGTGTCATTTTCGCAAGAAATAATTGAGTTTTTAATTCCGCTTAGTATTTTTCTTACAGGTGTTTTTCATTTTTTTAGCAAAGGCATTAAGCAAAATAAACTTGCTTATTTATTAGCGTTGTGTTTTGGATTAATTCACGGTCTAGGCTTTTCTAATTACCTCAGCAGCATGATGTCAGACTCTAATATTGCGGTTTCATTATTTGGCTTCAACTTAGGTGTAGAGCTTGGTCAAATTGTAGTTGTTGGCCTTATCATTTTGGTTGTTAATCTATTTGAAAAAGCTTTTTCTATTCCTTATAAAAACAGAACACAAACTCTCTTGGGCATCGGCATTGGAATGTCTATTGTTTTAACATTACAAACAGACTTTCTTAATTGATTAAAAAACTTTTTATACTGCCTGTAAAACTCTATCAGGGAATAATTTCTCCTTATTTGCCAAACTCTTGTCGCTACACCCCAACTTGCTCTCAGTATATGATTGATGCTATTGATGAATGGGGCGTGTTTAAAGGCTTGTGGATGGGAACAAAAAGACTGGCGACTTGTCATCCCTGGGGAGGCCATGGTTATGACCCGGTGCCGAAAAAGGAAAAAAAATAGTTTACTTATTATTAAAGTCATTCATGGTATAGGTCAAGCCTATTGAGCCAAAACTTTTTATTGCCTCTACGGCAACATTAATTCTTTCTTGTAATAGCTGCTTTTCTTCGCTATTCCACTCGCTTAAAACGTATTCCGCCTGTCTGCCTTTTGGAAAATCGTTGCCTACTCCAAATCTTAGCCTTGCGTAGTGATTTGTTGCAAGAGACTCATTAATACTTTTTAAACCATTATGTCCGCCATCACTTCCCTTTCCTTTTATTCTTATTTTTCCGAATGGCAGAGCAATATCATCAGTAATGACCAATAATTTATTGATTTGAATTTTTTCTGTTTGCATCCAATAAGCTACAGCCTTACCACTTAGGTTCATAAAAGTGGTTGGTTTTATTAAAATAAATGTCCTGGCTTTGTGTTTAAATTCAGTAACAAAAGCCAACTTGTCTTGCTTAAAAACAAGATTGGATGAGCCTGCCAACTCATCCAATACTTTAAATCCTATATTATGGCGGGTGTTTTGGTATTCATCTCCGATGTTTCCCAAGCCCGCAATAAGATACTTCATTGTTTATTCTGCTTTTGCTTCTTCTTTAGGAGCTTCAGCGCCTTCTGCCGGAGCAGCTGCACCCTCTTCTCCTTCAGCAGCAGCTTCACCTTCTTCAGGTAATGCCTCTACTAAGTTTCTAGCTGTTCTAACAGCAACAACAACTGCGTTTCCTGCCTCAAGAATTTTAACTCCGTCAATATTCAAGTCTTGAACCTTAACAGATTTTCCAATTTTTAATTCAGAGATATCAATTGTAATTGCATCAGGAATTTTTGAAGGCAATGCCTGAATTCTAATTTTCTTAAGAACGTGTCTTAATCTTCCTCCATTCATTACACCTATTGATGTTCCTTCAAGTCTAACAGGAAGAACGGTTTTAATCGCTTTTCCGTCAGTTACCTCAACAAAATCAATGTGTTCTGTTTTGTCATTAATTGGGTTAAACTGTGCTGCTTTTAATACAGTTTTCACCTTTTTTCCATCAACATCTAATTCAAAGAAATATACTTCTGGAGTATAAATAAGCTTATTCAGCTCAATTTCGTTTACTGCTAAATGTTGGTTACCGTTAGGGCCGTAAAGTTCGCAGGGAACCATCCCGGATTTTCTTAGCTCTTTGGCAGTCTTTGAGCCGGTACTTTTCCTAACTTCTGCTTTTAAAGTTACGGTTTTCATTGTGTGTATATAGATTAATTGGTTAACAAATAAAATTTGAGCTGATGCTTTGGTGTGATTTTAATCGTTGAATCACATCGGCAAATAGTTCAGCACAACTAAGTACTTTTATTTTTGAGTTTTTTTCTGAAGGAATAGTGTCTGTTGTTATTAATTCTGTAATAGCTGATTTTTCAATTTTTTCGTAAGCGCCACCTGATAAAATAGCATGTGTACATATCGCTCTAACACTTGATGCTCCATTCTCCATCATTAGGTCAGCCGCTTTAGTAAGTGTTCCGGCTGTATCTACCATATCATCTACTAAAATAATGTTTCTGTCTTTTACTTCCCCAATTAAAAACATGCTTTCAATCTCGTTTGCTTTTTTTCTTTGCTTATAACATGCCACCACTTCCGCTCCTAAATGTTTTGCATAAGCGTTTGCTCTTTTCATACCACCTAAATCCGGTGAAGCCATGGTTAAGTTTTCCAGGCCTAAGCTCTCGATATATGGAATAAAAATAGTTGATGCATAAAGATGGTCAACCGGAACTTCAAAAAAGCCTTGAATTTGGTCAGCATGTAAGTCCATGGTGATAATTCTGTTTGCTCCGGCAGCAGATAAAAGGTTAGCAACCATTTTAGCTCCTATTGGAACTCTTGGCTTATCTTTTCTGTCTTGACGAGCAAAGCCAAAGTAAGGTATTACTGCCACAATGCTGTTTGCTGATGCTCTTTTAGCAGCATCTATCATGAGTAACAATTCAAATAAATTATCTGAGGGAGGGTTGGTTGATTGAATGATAAACACATCATCGCCTCTTACCGTTTCTTCAAAAGATGGTTGAAATTCACCATCGCTAAACTCATTGATAATAACATTCCCCAATTCTTTTCCATAGGCAGCAGCTATTCGTTCGGCTAAGCCTAAAGTATTTCTACCTGAAAAGAATTTTGTGTTATGGTCCATTTCGTTCTTAAAAAAGGGTGGCAAATGTAGCGATATATTTACGTTTTGCCAAACAAACCAAACAGATTATTTGTTGTAGTAATTTCTATTGTCTATTTTCGCCCACTCAAATTGCCGAAGTGGCGGAATTGGTAGACGCGCACGACTCAAAATCGTGTACCTTCTGGTGTGTGGGTTCGATTCCCACCTTCGGTACTTTTTACTTCAGCCTCTTAAAAGTCCAAACTTCCGTTTCGCAAATTTTGTAAGGGGCCTTTGTGTTCCCTTCTGGTGTTATAACAGGGTCGGAAGTAGGCGCATTTTTTTTGTATAAATGAGGGTGTGGTTTTGGTGGGTAGCTTCTAGTTAATTGGTAAGTGTTATCATCTATTTTTTTAAACCTATATTCTGTGTTTTCACTCCAATCAAAGGTGAATTTCTTAAATATGGATGCTGTTTGTTCAATAAAGCCGGCATTTTGATAGTTTTCTGCTCCAGTATGTTTAGATATTAGGCCTTTTTCATTAATCTTGAGTAAATAAGAATACTGGGAGCAAACATCTCCGCTTTCATTTACCATCTGTTTGGTTGCATTCCATTTTCCTTCAAAATCTACTTCCTTTTCTTTTTTTACTAGGTTTCCATTTTCATAGGCTTCTGTAATTATTTTTTCTCCCGATTCATTGTAATAGCGCCACTCTCCGTCTTTGTTTCCTTCTAAATATTGTCCTTCAACTATTTTAAGCTCTTTTCCTCCATAATACTTGTAGTTGATAAAATCCCCATGCTGCTTACTTTTTCTATAGTGCGAAACGGTCGTTCTATGGCCGTTTTTATCATAGTAAGTAAACTCTCCATCCATTTCGCCATCCTTGAATTCTCCCTGATAAGATTTAACTGACTTTCCGTTAACATTGTTATAGCTAACATATTTACCGTTTTTTTCTCCGTTCGCATAGGTGTATTCAGCATGAATGTTTCCTTGAGGGAAATAATGTGTTGATATCCCATTTAGTTTCCCGTCTTTATACTCCTGAATAAATAACTTATTTAGGTTTTTAAATATTCTTCCGCTTTCATAGTAACAAATCGCTTTTCCTGAGTAAGGTTGTCCGTTTAACATCATTATTCTCTCCTCATTCATTTCTAGGTCTTGAAAAAAGACAGCTTGATTTTCTTCTATCTCCTTCTGATGTTGTGCTTTAAGCTTACTTAAAAAATAGTTTTCGGAAATGAACTCTAGGTCTCGTTTTGGAAAATACCCTTGGTTAACCAGCTTTAGGTTTAGTTTTTCAGGTGTGAGCTCTGCAACATAAAATTTAAAAACGATTTCTTTTGGACCGGGAGGCTTCATGTTTGAGCCCGGAATAGGGTCAAAGCCATACATAAAATTTAAGGTTGTTTGAAGAGATAAAAATGTGGAGTCTTTCGTTTTATTTGTCCACCATTTTCCACTCCAGTCAGCAGGCAAGCTGTGGTCTCCGTGAGTATATTCAAAGTTTAAATACGTGTTTTCATAACTGCTGTCGCTAAGTAAATTAAGGGAAGAAACAAAGGTATGATAGTCTAACTCTACTTCTTTGTAACTTCCATTCTCATTAATGAGTTGTTTATTGTAGTATGACGTTGAGCCATCTTCATTAGTCTGTATTTGAATCCATTTTTGGCTGATGGTTGCTTTTTCCTTACTTGCTTTTACGTTTAAGAAAAAAAGTAAAAAGACAGGTATAAAAAGATAAATGTAGCGGTGCATATTTTTTAGTTTAAACTATTGATGTTAAGCAAACTTTATTCCACAATTGTAATTAAACTATTTGAAACTAATTGCTTTCTTATCTTTGCACACTCTTTATGGACAGCAAACAACATAAATATGATGTAGCCTACTTAAGAATGGCCAGAGAATGGGCAGAGCTTTCTTATTGTAAAAGAAGGCAGGTTGGCGCTATCATCGTTAAAGACCGTATGATTATTTCTGATGGTTACAACGGAACCCCAAGCGGGTTTGAAAACTGTTGTGAAAACGATGAAGGAGAAACCCATTGGTATGTGTTACATGCAGAAGCAAACGCTATCTTAAAGGTAGCAAAATCTACTCAAAACTGTGAAGGGTCAACTCTTTATATTACTCTTTCTCCCTGCAAAGATTGTAGCAAACTTGTTCACCAGTCGGGAATAACCAGGGTAGTTTATCACATAGAATACAAAGATACAGAAGGTCTTGAGTTTCTTAAAAAAGCCGGAGTAGAGCTAAAACATATCCCAAACTTAGATTCTGATGAATAAAAAGCAATATCAACTCCTTTTAGTTTTTCCTATACTAATTGCTTTGGCTATTGTTGTGGGTGTTTTTTTAGGGCGCTTTTTATCAGGTTCTGATTACGCAACAATTATATATCAAGGCAAAAACAAGCCCACCAACAAACTAAATGAAATTTTCCTTTACATAGAAGATTCTTATGTAGACTCTATTGAGGCTAAAGAGTTAGAAGAGAAAAGCATACAACTTTTGCTTCAAGACTTAGATCCACATTCGTACTATATTCCGCCTGAAGATTTTGGCGAAATGAATGAGCCGTTGGAAGGAAATTTTGATGGCATTGGTGTTGAGTTTAGAATTGTAGAAGACACTGTGGTAGTAATTTCTGTTATCAGTGGAGGGCCTTCAGAAAAAGTGGGTTTAATGTCCGGAGACAGAATTATTCGCGTTGATAGTTTTGATATTGCAGGAATAGAAATAAACAATAGTGAGGTAATAAAAAAGCTTAAAGGCCCAAGAGGAACAGAGGTTGACGTATATGTTTACCGGAAAAACTCTCCAAAAGAGCTTAAGTTCAAAATTACAAGAGGCAGTATTCCCATCAACAGTATTGATGCTTCTTATATGCTATCAAAAAAAGTAGGCTACGTTAAAATCAGTCGCTTTGCAAAAAACACCCATGAAGAATTTATGGTAGCGGTTAATAAGCTTTTAGATAAAAAAATGGAAAGCATTATTATTGATTTAAGAGGAAATGGTGGAGGCGTATTAAACGCAGCTGCTGATATTGTTGATGAGTTTTTAAAAAGTGGTAAATTAATCGTTTATACGGAAGGTCGCTCTCGTTCAAAATCATCCTATTATGCCAGTGGAAGCGGTATTTTAGAAAGCACCAATGTAGCTGTTTTAATTGACGAAAACTCAGCATCAGCCAGTGAAATTTTAGCTGGAGCCATTCAAGATAATGATAGAGGGCTTGTGTTAGGAAGGCGTTCGTTTGGAAAAGGCTTAGTTCAAGAACAGCTAGTTTTTCCCGATGGTTCTGCCGTAAGGTTAACTGTTGCCCGTTATTATACCCCAACAGGCAGATGTATTCAAAAATCTTATGAAGAAGGGAAGTCCTCATACCGTCAAGAGGCCTATGACAGATTTGCCAGGGGTGAACATTTATCGGCTGACAGCATAAAGTTTATTGATTCTCTAAAGTTTTATACTCCAAAAGGAAGAGTGGTGTATGGTGGGGGCGGCATTATGCCGGATATTTTTGTTCCGTTAGACACTTCCGGTCGTTCTGATTACCTATCTAAGCTTCTTTACGGTGGTGTTTTTGACCAATTTGCTTTTGATTTCATTGACAAAAACAAAGCTCGCTTTAAGAAGTACAAAAATGTAGATGAGTTTTCAGATGAGTTTTACTTGTCTTCAGAAATAATTAAAGACTTTGTCTCTTTTGCAGAAAGCAAGTCTGTTCCAAAAGACGAAAAAGGGTTAGCGTTTTCCATGAGCATTATCAAAAGTAGAATTAAGGCAGACATGGCCAGACATCTCTACGGCTCTGAAGGTTTTTACCTTGTGATGAATAAAAACGACAAAGTAATTGAACGTGCCTTAAAAGAGTTGAAATAGTTAATTTCCTTTTACGTTTTCCTTTTTTATTTTAAACTTGTATTAGAAAACCTTTGTATGAAAATTGCTTGCTCTCTCTTTGTTTCGGCACTTTTGTTTTTGCAAGCCATTGGGCAAGAAACAATTATTACGGGAAAAGTAATAGACAAAACCACAGGAGAGGGAATTCCATTTGCAAGCGTCTTTTTTAAAAATACTACGGTAGGCACATCCACAAATTTTGAAGGGCAGTTTGAACTTAAAACCTCTCATCCCGGAGATTCTCTTATTGCTTCATATATTGGCTATAAGCCATTGGCTAAAAAAATAATTAAAGGAAAAACACAAAACATTACTTTCTATTTAACTGCTGATGTAATAAACATTGAAGCATTTACCGTTTCCGCCAAAGGAGAAAACCCTGCCTGGGCTATTTTAAGAAAGGTAATCGACAATAAGAAGAGTAACGACCCCAGAAGCCTCAACGCCTATCAGTATGATTCCTATACAAAAATTGAGTTGGATGTTGATAATATTACCGACAAGTTTAGAAAGAAAAAGCCCGTTAAAAAAGTAATTTCAGTCATTGACAGCATTTCAAAACTTAAAGGAGAAGACGGAAGACCAATTATGCCTGTTTTCTTTTCAGAATCACTTTCAGAGTTTTACTATACCACCAGCCCTGAAAGAAAAAAAGAAGTCATTAAAAAAACCAAATTAACAGGAATTGCTGTTGAAGACGGCACTTATGTATCTCAGCTAATCGGAACCTCTTTTCAGCAATATAATTTTTACCAAAACTGGTTAAAAATTGTAGACAAAGACTTTGTTTCTCCTATTGCCGATAGTTGGCGAGCGTTTTATGAGTATGAATTAGTTAATGTTGCTGAGTTAGTTGGTAATAATTTGTGCTACCGCATTTCTTTCAAGCCAAAAAATCCGGAAGATTTGGCGTTCACAGGTACAATATGGATTGCAGACTCCTCTTATGCTATTAAGCAAATTGACGTGAAGATAGACAAAACAGCCAACCTTAACTTTATTGAAAAAATTGTTCTTCAACAGGAGTATGAAAACGTAGTTACAGGTGGCGCCTGGCTTCCGTCAAAATCAAGAATTGTTATTGATGTGGGAGAAATACGTGATGACTGGGCAGGCATGTTGGCAAAGTTTTATGTTTCTAACAGAAACTTTATAATCAATGAGCCTAAAGATGCTAAGTTTTATGAAGAGCCTGTTACGGTTGACGAACAAGCCATGTTAAAAGACGAAAAATTTTGGGAAGAAAACCGACCCGACTCGTTAACTCAATACGACAAAGTCGTTTATAATTTAATTGATACCATCAACAATTTACCGGTCGTTAGAACTTATGTTGAAATTGCCGATATCGTTATAAACGGATACAAAAGAATTGGAAAGTTTGATGTAGGCCCTTACCCATATTTATATGCATGGAACAGAATAGAAGGGCATCGTTTTCAAATGGGTTTTAAAACCAACTATAAATTTAGCCGCTCTGCAACCCTTAAAGGCTATTTAGCTTATGGCACTTTAGATGAAAGACTTAAATATTCTGTAGGAGCAGACTATATTTTTAACAGGCGTAAATGGCTTGTTGGAGGCTTAGAAAGAAAAGAAGATATTGACAGAGTAGGTATTTGGCGTTCCGATTTAGATGAAAAAAACACGCTTTTTATTGCCTCCAATCGATGGGGGAATGTTAGCAACCCTTATTGGCATACGCTAACTAAAGCCTATTTACAAATGGATATTGTTAAAGGCTTTACCTCCAAAATATCTTTTAGAAACAGAAACTTTGACCCTCTGTACAACTTTGAATATTTTAAGCCAAGTTCTATTGAGTCAGGGTTTTACGAAACCTCCAGAACTTTTACTACAAGCGAAGTTGAGCTGGAGTTTAGAATATCCTTTAAAGAAAAGCTTCTCCAAAACGATAATGCCAGAGTAAGTTTTGGAACAGGCCAATACCCTATTATCACTTTACGTTTTTCTGAAGGATTAAAAGGCGTTTTTAATAGTAATATTTCTCTCCGAAAGTATATGCTGTTAATTGAGCAAAATGTAAGAGTTGGCATTTTTGGAAGAACGCAATACGAGCTTGAAACCGCTTTTATTCCATCTAGCGTTCCATACCCTCTTTTAGAAAACCATTTGGGAAATATTACCCCTTTCTACAATACAAAGTCCTTTAACTTAATGGATATTTCAGAGTTTGTAAGCGACAAATATGTTTCGTTGCGTCTAACTCACAAATTTGATGGCTTAATCAGCAATCGTATTCCTTTAATTAAAAAACTAGACTGGCGATTTTTTGCTACCTCAAACATTCTTTACGGCTCTATTAGTCAAGACAACCTAACCTTGGTTCCACTTTATGACTCTAATGGCTTTCCACTAAAAACAAATAATCATGGCGAACCAGCGCCTTTGTTTAAAAGCTTACACGACTTGCCGTATATTGAGTTAGGTTATGGTGTTTCTAATATTTTACGCTTTGTAAGAATTGATTTTGTGCATAGAGTCACGCATTTAGGAAACGGAGCCAGACCTTTTGGAGTTAAGATTAGTACTAAATTTGAATTATAATCGTTAGCTTTATGCTTTGGCATGGTTCATGCCAGTAAAAAATTAACTTTTTAAATTATATCATTATGAAAACAATTAATTTATCTGCTGCCCTTTTGTTCTTTTTAGGAAGCATTGCAACCATAAATGCCCAAAACACCAAACAGGCTATCGCTCCTTCTGATAGTAAAGAAGAAGTTCATAAAAAACATCATGAAGAAATGATGAAAGAATTAAACCTTACTGAAGAACAAAAAGTTCAAATGAAAGAGGTAAGAAAAACACAAAAAGAAGACGTTGAGCCTATAAAAAATGAGTTAAAAGAAAAAGAGGCCAGGCTTCAGGAGCTTAAAGAGGATGAAAATGCAAATATTGATGAGGCAAATGCACTAATCGATGAAATTTATGCACTGAAAGCACAGAAAGAAAAACTTAAGTTTGTTCATCACCAACAGGTAAATAAAATTTTAACCGCAGAACAAAGAGTTAAAATGAAAGAGCTTCATGCTGAAAAAAGAGTGGCCAGAGAAAAGCATCACCATATGGAAAAACATTAAAAGGAAAGCGACCGAAGTCGCTTTTTTTTATTGAAGTGATTTAAATTCAAACCCTTTATTAGAAAAATATTCCAGTGTTTTGGGTAAGGTATAAAGCAGTTTTTCTTTTGCCTTTTCACTATCATGAAAAACGATTATAGAGCCTCCGTTTGTGTTTTCTCTGACATTTTTCCAACACTTTTCCTTTGATATATTTTGGTCAAAATCTCCGCTTAAAACATCCCACATAATAATTTGATGCGTTTTTAATATCTCGTCATATTCAGGCTTTGTTATTTTTCCATAAGGTGGTCTAAATAGCTTAGCGGTAAATGTCTCCTCACATTTTTGGAAGTCCTCCAAATAATTTTCTTTGGAAGCCTGCTTCCCGTTCACATGCGAAAAAGTATGGTTAGCCACAGTATGTCCTTTTGTTTTTATTTGTTCAAACAATGTGTGGTGTTGCGCAACTTTTTCCCCTATACAAAAGAATGTTGCTTTGGCTTGATATTTGTCAAGCTCATCCAACACAAAATCAGTTACTCCGGGAGTTGGCCCATCATCAAACGTAAGGAAAATAGCCTTTTTAGATGCGGGTACATCCCAAGTAAATTTTGAAAAGTACTTTTTGACTAAATATGGTGTTTTAACTAAATACACTTTTCTTGATGTTAAATAAAACAACAATATGTTTCAAATGTACTCTTTTTAATACCTTTGTAAACTTATGACAAAACCTTTTTTAAGTTTCTTTTTTCTGTTGAGCTTTGGGCTAAGTGCTTTTTCTCAAGAAGAGTTCCAAATTACTTATGGTGATACTACCTACATGAAAAAAGTTTACCTCATAGTAGGAGAAGATGTTGATGGCTACTTAGAGCGGTTTATTATGAAAAAAGGGGTGGCTGATGGCTGGTGGAAAGTCTATTACGACAAAGAAAAAACCAAATTAAAAATAGAAGGAAAGGTAGAAGAAGGGCTTCAGGAAGGTCCTTGGACCAGCTACAGCTCATCGGGTAAAAAATCAAAGGAAATTAATTTTAGAAGAGGAGTTTTACATGGAGAAGAAAAATATTTTAATAATAATGACGGTAGTGTTTTAATACAATATACTTACACCAACGGCTCTCGAAACGGATACTATTTTGTAACACATGCCAATGGGAAAAAATGGCAAGACGGTTATTTTTTAGATGGTTTTCCAAATGGCGCATGGAATTATTGGGATGTGGATGGAAACCTTATAAGAGTTAGAACCTTTTCTAAAGGCGAGCTCGTACATGAAAAAATAATTAAAAACAAATGAAAAAACTCCTCTCCTTATTCTTAACGGCAACATCTATTCTTGCATTACAAGGGCAATCTTTGCTGTGGGAAATTTCCGGAAAAAACTTAGCCTCTCCATCTTATTTATATGGAACCATCCACATACAAGATAAAAGGGTTTTTGCCATGCCGGACACCGTTTGGAGTATCTTCAAAAGCTGTGACGCTTACGCTATGGAAGTGCTTTTAAACGAAGTTGACCCAAAGCTTGTACAAGAAAAAATGTTGCTTGAAAAAACAACCTTAAAAGAGCTTTTTACTCCGGAAGAATACGCATTTGTCGGTTCTATGATTAAAGAAAAGTTGGGCATGAGTGCTATGGCATTTAACAAAATGAAACCTTTTTTTATTTCTGCCCAAATGATGAAGGGCGATTTAAAAAAAGAAATGCCTCTAGCGCTAGACATGTATTTGTTGGACGAAGCAAAAAAGCTAAATAAAAAAGCCCTTTCCATTGAAAAGTTCGAAGAACAAATTGCAGCCGTTGATGCTATTTCTCCTAAAGAACAAGCAAAAATGCTATTATCAAGCTTACGAGACACATCCAGCCAAAGCGAAAAATTTGAAGAGCTCATCAGCAATTACTTAAAACAAGATTTGGAGCAGTTGATGATATTGATGAACGATACTTCCATGCCCGAAAATTTTACCAAAGAATTTCTGGACAAGAGAAACAAAGTAATGGCAAAAAACATTGCCAAGTATAGTGCAGAACAAAAAACCTTTAACGCAGTTGGTGCCGCACACCTGGGCGGAGAAAAAGGAGTAATTGCTTTATTAAGACAAAAAGGGTATTCCGTTAAACCCGTTGAGTTCACTTTTAATGAGAAAAAATAAGTGGGCTTTTATGACTTAACTAAACCAGAAAGAGTAAAGCTCGTTGAAAAAATAAATCAAGACATTCTTGAAGACATTACTACTCTCAAAACAAAAATGCTTCTTATTTATTTTTCCGATGAAGACACCTATATCAGAAAAACGGCTTACTTAGCTATCGGAAAAATCTATTTAGCCAATACTTCGCTCCAACAAAAAATTATTCAAGCATTAGAAAGTTTGCTTCTGCATGAAAACGAAAAAGTAAGACAAACCGCCATCAACTCAGCAGGAGAAATTGGGAAAACCAACTTCAAGGAAGTAGTCTCCTTTTTTGACAAAGGCTTGTTTGATGAACATCACTCTGTAAGAAATGCCGTGATAGGTTCAGTGAAAAAAATGGGAGAAAAAAACCCTGTGCCTGTTTTAGATTGGGCAAAGCAATATCTTACGCATCCTGATAAAGAAATTAGAAGAGAAATATGTCATGGCATTGAGCTGAGAGGTCGAACTCACCCGCAAGATATTTTGCCTTTATTAGAAACATTGCAGCACGACAAAACCAAAAGAGTAAGAGGCACTTTAGTTCTTGTCTTGGGGCAAATTGCCTACAAAAAGGGCTGTCTAAAAACAGTTGAGGCCTTAAATAGATGGGAAAATAAAGAGTTGGTAAAAGATGCTTTGGATGAAATTATTGACGTTCACCAACGCTACCGAAACTTTGCTGTTTTAAGCCAGAAAGAAGCGATTGAGTTTATAAACCACTTTGGCGCCAGCCACTAAGCCGCTTAATGCCTAGATAAAGTACTTAGGTAAAAATACCTAGTTCGTGTTTTTTTTATACTTTTACTTTCCACAAATACAGCGCGTTATCTGTATTTAGAGGTTTAAAAATTAACGAAAAATGCGAAATATTAAACTTTTATTTGCTCTTTCCTTTTCGTTTTTGTCTTTTATTAATTTATTCGGTCAGCCGGCAGGATATAATTTTGGGAAGCAGGTGCTTATTCAAGCCTCACAAGTTGCGGGTGGCACGCCTCTAGCTAATTTCCCTGTTTTAATTCATTTTACCGACCCTGATTTAAGAACGGTAGCCAACTCCGGAAGTGTTGAAAACGCTAACGGCTACGATATTATCTTTACGCTAAGCGATTGTACAACACAGCTTGACCACCAAATAGAAAGATACAATGCCGCAACAGGAGAATTCATTGCCTGGGTTAAAATACCGTCACTAAGTAATTCTACCAATACCAACATACACATGTATTACGGTAATTCGGGAGTTAGCGCCAACCCTTCCGTTACCTCAACCTGGAGTGTTGGCTATGATGGGGTTTGGCACTTAAACAATACCTTTGTAGATGCCAGCGGAAGTGGAAACAATGGCACTAATAACGGTTCAGTAAATATGACTCCTGCTAACAATACAGGAAACGGAAGAAACTTTACCGACCCAAACCACTGGATTGAGTTACCCTCTCACCCTAATAGAAACAATAGTTTTTCATACACTGCATGGATAAGAACTTCAGATAATACTAGAGCTGGGCAGCGAGTAATTTGTGACGATGCCACTAACGCCAATGGCTGTCATGCATTAAGCGTAGGCGATCCGGGTACCGGTATGTTTCGTTTTTACATTAGAGGAATGAACCCTGTTAGCCTTGACTCACCGGGAGGAACTATTAATAACAATACCTGGCATTATGTGGCAGGAGTTTACGACCATTCTACCCGCACAAAATTTATGTATGTTGACGGAGCTTTAGTTACCAGCGCTGTGGTTACGGGAGCATTTGGAACACCCACAGGAAATGCCTCCATAGGCGGTGAAGTGGCGGCAGGAGAAACCGCCAATCGTTTTCATGGAGACATTGATGAGGTAAGGGCTATTCCGGCTGTATTATCTGCAGGGTGGATTGCTACGGAATATAACAACCAAAACAGCCCTTCTACTTTTTATGCCGTTTCAGCACAAATGAGCGCAGCTGTGCTTTGTGCTACTTTGCCTATTGAGTTGTTGAGCTTTAGGTGTTCAGCAACAAAAAATAACCTTGTAAACATTTTTTGGGAAACTGCTTCAGAAGTTAACAACGACTACTTTACTATTGAGCGCTCACAAGACGGAAAAACATGGCATGAAATAGAAAGATTAAACGGAGCAGGAAACTCTTCTACTCATAAAAATTATGAAGCAGTAGATGAAAATCCTTTTTATGGTATTTCTTATTACCGATTAAAACAAACGGACTTTGACGGTAGTTTCGATTATTCTCAAACAGTAGCCGTGAATATTAACGATTCCGAAAACAATATTGTTCTGGTTTATCCAAACCCTACCAATAATAAAGTTATTGTAGAAGCTAACGAGCACGAGCTACAACAGCTAAAGGTTTATGATATGCTTGGACAAGAAGTCACCCTCTTTACTCCTCAAAACTCTTTACAAAACAATAAAATAGAAATAAACCTTTCCGGCTTAAGCTCAGGAGTATATTTTATAAAAACCAAAAACTCTGTCAACAGAATCTGTAAGAAATAATATTCCCTTTTTTCTTCTCATCCTGATATAAATCACCTAAAAGCATTGTTGTTTATCATTATTAAAAAAGCAACTCCTATCTACTTTTGGCTTCGTTAATCATCAACCTTTTTTGAAATGAGTAATAGAGTTTTATATATATTGTGCTTGATTTTTGCCCTTCCCTATGGAAGTTATGCACAAGTTCCAACAGACAGTATTGTGGCTTATTGGCCTTTTAATGGAAATGCTTTAGATGAAAGTGGTAATAATCATAATGGAGCTGTTTATGGACCCGTTTTAGATAAAGACCGGTTTAGTAATGATAGTAGTGCTTTTTCTTTTGACGGTATTGATGACTATATTGAAATAGGAGATACTTTACTAAGTGCGGACGATTCTTTACAAGAATATACTCTTTCTGCATGGATTAAAACCACCGGAAATAGTGGGGTAATCTTATCTCAATACAGCTATTCATCAACCCTTCCTTCAAACCGTTTCCTATTTATGGTAAGAAATGGTTACATCGATTATTTTAAAGGAGGAAATTCATTGTTCTCGCAAAATACCGTTAATGATGGCAACTGGCATCATGTTGCTGCCGTTAAATCAAATACTGGATTAGTTACTGTTTATATTGATGGAGTAAGTGATGCAACCGGAACAGACACAATAAGTTTTTGGGGAACAAATACAGTTATAGGAAGCGGCATCAACTCCGGAAGTCCTTTTAGTGGTGTTATTGATGATATTCGAATTTATAAAAGAGCGTTGTCAATGAGTGAAGTTAATCTTCTCTTTAATGAAGTGGTAGGCATTGAAAAAAGCTTCGTTGCAAGTGGTCTGCGCATTTATCCTAATCCCACTACAAACAAAATTATAGTAAAAGGAATCCCTTCTGAATTACAGCAACTAAAAATATATACTATTACCGGGCAAGAAGTAACTCTCTTGTCTTCTCAAAGCTCTTTACAAAACGATAAAATAGAAATAGACCTTTCCGGCTTAAGCTCAGGAGTATATTTTATAAAAACAAAAAGCGCTACTTCAAGAGTCGTTAAGCAAGATTCTTTTTAGGCTTTCTTTAGCTTACATAGTGTAATGGCAATTACTATCTTTGCCTTGCTATGATAAATTATAATCCCAAAAGCTGGTTAGTTCACATTTTATCGCTTCATAAGAGCGACACCATTCGTATTCTTTGGCAGGAAATTTTATTCATTGCCGGACTTACCACTATTATTACGTTTGTAGAGCTAACCTACTTCCCCAACGTAAAGCTGCTAAAAGACCTAATGTCAGTGTATTCATTGATTGGTTTTGTGTTGTCGTTACTGCTTGTTTTTAGAACCAACACAGGCTATGACCGATGGTGGGAAGGAAGAAAAAAATGGGGCGAACTGGTAAACAACACCCGCAACCTGGCCATTAAACTATCCGCTACCAATATTAGTGGCGAAGACAAAAACTTCTTTAGCAAAATGATTAGCAACTACGCTTTTGCGGTAAAAGAACATTTACGAAAAGGTGTGCTGATAGAAGAGCTTAACCTCACCGAAGAAGAAAAAGCAGCTTTGCAAAAGAGTGAACATATTCCCAACCACATTGCCAAAAGCATTTACCAAAAGCTATATTCGCTAAAACAAAGCGGACAAATTACTGAAACTGATTATCTGGTGTTAGACACCAACCTCAAAACATTTTCTGACATTACCGGTGCCTGCGAACGAATTAAAAACACACCCATTCCCTATTCGTATAGCCTCTTTTTAAAGAAGTTTATTTTTATTTACGTTACCACCATGCCGCTGGCGTTTGTTTCTTCCTTTGGCTATTGGTCTATTTTGCTTACCACTTTTGTGTTTTACATATTGGTAAGTATAGAAATACTGGCAGAAGAAATAGAAGACCCTTTCGGAACTGACGATAACGACTTACCCACCGATGAACTCTGCCAAAAAATTAAAGCCAACGTTGCTGAGGTGTTAGAATAGCTTTGATTATGTTTTCGCTTAATGTTTTATAAAACCTTGTTATTTAAGTTTACTGTAATTATGGTTCTTATTTTTATAACATACTCTCGACTAAGAAATCTTTGACTATGGACAAATTTTTAAACTGCTACAAACCAACCTCAAAAAAACTGACCCAATTTCACAAGAACTATTGAAAGAATACAAAGAAAAAGTTCCGCAATACTTATTTGATTTATGGGCTTCTCATGGGCTTGGAAAATACAACAATGGCTTAATAGAACTGGTAAACCCTAAAAAGTATGAGCCCACTCTTTGGAGGTGGCTAGGAAAAGAAGTTCCTCAATATGTTCCAATAGCTATTGACGGTTTTGGTAATTTATTTTACTTTAAAAACCTTCCGCAAGATGACTTTAATATTGAGGCTGGCTTGACCCAAGAAGTTTGTTTGATAAATATTCAAACAAGAAAAATTGAACATCTTACCTGGAGCTTAGAAGAATTTTTTGAAAGCTGGCTAACAAACCAAAACAATAAAAACACTTGGCTAAATATGGCGCTCTTTAACGAAGCTGTTGAGTTATACGGTGGCTTAGAGTTAGGTGAAATATTCTGCTTAGCTCCTGCCCTAAGTTTGGGTGGGGCATTTAACTTAGAAAACCTTAAGAAAGGCAATGCCTTAGTTTACCAAGACATTTTATTTGAATTTTAGATTCAAATAAAAAACTCCCTTTACAATGAAAATTCTCTTCTTTTTTTGCTTCTCAAAAGCACACTAAGCAATATTATTATACACCGCTTGCACGTCATCGTCTTCATCAATCTTGTCCAGCAGTTTTTCAATATCCACTAATTGTTCTTCGGTAAATTCGGTGGGGTTGTTGGGTATGCGCTGCAAAGAAGATTTGCTTACTTCTATGCCTAGTTTTTCTAATACGTCAGACATGTTTCCAAAGTCGGTATAATCGGTATATACATAAATTACGCCTTCGTTTTCTTCCATACTTTGCAGGCCTCCGTCTATCAGCTCAAGTTCAAGCTCCTCCATGTCTTTGCCTTCGGGTTTGTTAAACTCAAACACCGCTTTCCTGTCAAACAAAAACTCTAACGAGCCTGTAGGCACTAATGAACAATCAAACTTATTGAAATAGGATTTAATGTTGGCAACGGTACGAGTGGGGTTGTCGGTAGCACACTCTATAAACACTAGCACTCCGTAAGGGCCTTTTCCTTCATAATTAATTTCGGTATAGCTTTCGGCATCTTTTCCAGAAGCTCGTTTTATGGCTGCCTCAATGTTGTCTTTGGGCATGTTTTGCGCCTTCGCATTTTGAACGGCCGTTCTCAGCTTGGCATTCATTTCTAAGTCGGCACCGCCTTCTTTAGCTGCCATGGTAATGGCTTTTGCAAGCCTTGGAAACACCCTGGACATCTTGTCCCATCTTTTCTCTTTTGCCGCTCTTCGGTATTCAAATGCTCTTCCCATTGTTTTTTAATTTGTTGCAATATTACAAAACAAAGCCAAAAAAAGGGATGCAAAATTACATCCCTAAAAATTTTATTAGAATAGTTTATCCTTTTCTAAATAAATATCTGGTTAAATAAATCCCTTGTTTTCCTCCGTCTGTAGGGCTTTGTACTCCCGTAGAAACATTGTAAAGCTCCCAGCCTTGAGATGATAAAGTGTTTATTCTTTGCAAAATGTCATTATCATTTTGTTGAATGTTGCCAAAATTTATTCCCACTCCACTATAGAAGTTTTCCAGCTTTGCTTCTTCTTGCCCCATATCAGGATACGTAATTAATACTTTTGAACGACCTAACCCCATTGGGATAATTGATTCTACTGTAGTCACCACCATGTATTTTTCGGCACCATCATCGGCACTTGGTTTAAAAGCAAATATTAAAACAGCTATGTTTATTGCAGCCAGCAATATAATTCCATTCTTTTTCATTTTGTTGATTTTAATTGGTTTGATGTTTATAATTTCAAATGTAATAAATTTATAGTCTATCCTGATTAGCTATTTTTGTGCCAAATTAAACAGGGATGAGAACAATTGACGATTTTAATTTTTCAGGAAAGCGAGCATTAATAAGAGTTGACTTTAATGTTCCGCTGAACGATAAATTTGAAGTAACTGATAATACTAGAATTAAAGCGGCTTTACCTACTATTCAAAAAGTATTAAATGATGGAGGAAGTGTTGTGTTGATGTCTCACCTGGGAAGACCCAAAAACGGACCCGAAGAAAAATTTTCCTTAAAACATTTAGTTTCTGCTTTGGAAAATCTTTTAAGCAAAAAAATATTGTTTGCTGACAATTGCATTTCAGATGAAGCCAAGCAAAAGTCTGCACAATTAAAAAGCGGAGAAGTTTTGTTATTAGAAAACCTTCGCTTTTACAAAGAGGAAACTTATGGCGATTTAAATTTTTCCGAACAGCTTTCTGCTCACGGAGATATTTATGTAAACGATGCTTTTGGAACAGCACATCGGGCGCATGCTTCAACCGCCATTATTGCCAGGTTTTTTCCTAACCGCTCTTGCTTTGGATACTTAATGCGTGATGAGGTAGCAAACCTGGAAAAGCTTTTAAGAACCGCTGAAAAACCATTCACCGCTATTGTAGGTGGCGCAAAAGTTTCTTCAAAAATTGCAGTAATCGAAAACCTGCTGGATAGCGTTGACCACTTAATTGTGGGTGGCGGAATGAGCCACACCTTTACCAAAGCAATGGGTGGAAACACCGGAAAATCTTTGGTAGAAGCAGACAAGCTGGACTTAGCCAAAGAGATTTTAGCTAAGGCAAAAGCCAAAAACGTTGAAATTCATTTGCCTGTGGATTGTGTTAATTCAAAGGTGTTTGAAGACAATTCCGATACTGAAATAACGGCAGCTGATAAAATTGGAAACGACTGGATGGGTTTAGACATTGGTCCAAAAACCATTGAAAACTATGCTGATGTTATTCTAAAATCTAAAACCATATTGTGGAATGGTCCTATGGGAGTTTTTGAGTTTGAGCACTTTGCCCAAGGAACTATTGCTGTTGCTAAAGCCATTGCCAAAGCTACCGAAAACGGAGCCTACAGCTTAGTGGGTGGCGGAGACTCGGTTGCTGCTATTAATCAGTTTAATATGGCTGATCAGGTAAGCTACGTATCAACGGGTGGTGGCGCTATGTTAGAGTATATTGAAGGAAAGGAATTGCCCGGAGTTGCGGCTATCCTTCACCCTGAAAACCACAGTGTGGAATAATTTTTGTTTTTTTGCATCGGTGAAAATCTTTACTACCATATTATTTATTTCTTTTGCTGTGATTGGTTTTTCACAAAAGCCTGACACAAGCAAGCAAGACACCGGCTCAATTAGCGTCATTCAAGAGCCTTATTTGGAAACGCTTTTGGCTACCTACAAAGAAACTTATGAGTTGGCGGGTTATCGTATTCAGGTATATTCGGGCACGACCAAAAAAGAGTCTAACCAAGCAAGAGCAAGTTTTTTAAGTAAATATCCTAGAATGGCTACTTATGAAGTTTACAATGCTCCTAACTTTAAAATTCGGGTAGGTGATTTTACCAATCGTTTTGAGGCGCTTTTGTTTTTAGAAGAAATAAGAAACATGTTTCCGGCTGCTTATTTGGTAAACGACATTGTAGAGTTTAAGCCTAAAAAGAAGTAGCTACTTCTTTTTCTTTCTTGCTTTTTCACTTTGCTCTTCCACTACTCCAAAAAAATCTACCATAAAAAGTTCTTGGTAAATTGCCATTCTATCCAACCACTCTTTTTGTTCTGTGGTGTCTAAAGGAATTTCAATGGCTGAAAAAATAGATGGCACGCTGTCGGTAAGATTAAAGTGATTTCTGTCTATGTCAAATTGTTGTGGAAATGAACCTTGGTAAAACAAATAGGCCTCAAACAGCTTTTGCAAAGAGTCCGGCTGAATGGTTTTTGCTTGTTGAGCCTTTCCACTCATCACTATTATTACAAAAAATAGAATGGCGCTAATTTTATTCATGCTTTCTATATAACAAAAAAGCTGCCAAAATTGGCAGCTTTAATATGATGGTTTAGTGTTATTATTTAACTACTTGGAACTTCCCTTTTGTTACAAACTGACCTGTTGGTGTTTGTATTTGGTAAAAGTAAAATCCATTTGGATAGCTCACAACATTTACTTTTGAAAGTTCGTTGTTTATCCTTTGTTCCGCCACTTTTTGCCCTGAAGCACTATAAACCAAAATGGTTCCCGCATCAATATCAGGATGGCTTATGCTAAGTTCGTTGTTTGCAGGAACAGGGTAAGCATTTGCTTGATAGTTTTCTTCAAGTTCAGAGACAGAGTTTACATATTTAGTGTGTAGATAAGTAACATCATTGTTGTTCATCCCTGTTGCCGGGTCATACTCAAACTGAACTAGGTTAAAATCTGCAGAAGGATTATTAGACCACCATGTTTTAGTGTGAATGGTATCTTGGGCATCAGTAATTAAAGTCCATGTTCCTGGAGCCAAAGGAGAGTGAACAAAGATGGAATCCCATCGATAAGAAACTGTTTTTATTCTTAACGAAGCAAAGGTTCCGCTTGGAATAGTTATGCTTCCCCATGCATCAACGGTATCAAAATGTGTTTCCCATGAAACATATCTGATAGAATCAATTGGCGGTGGACCTGAAATATTGGTATCAACCGTAATATCAATCGCTCTGTATAATGGTGAGTTAAATGTATTTCCGTAAGCAAGAGGAAACTTTAACAACGTTCTTCCCGGGCTCCACTTAATTATTTCTTTAGAGCCGTTTCCAAACACATCAATGGCTCCTCCCATAAGTTTTAAGTCTGTTGATGTTTTATCAAAATAAATGTAATCAGACCCTGATGGATCGTTTGGATTAAACGCAGCCATAGAGGCGGCTGAAAATTGTGCTGCATAAGGCGTCCAATTTTTATTGGTTAGCTCAGTTGTGTCTTCGGAAATGTTTTGAAATGTAAAATTCCATGTTTGATTAGTTCCTGAGCCACCAATAGAGTAGGTTTTATTGGTATCTGTGCGTTGAACATAAGTGTCTCCTATGTCTCCTATGTCTGTGCTATTAATTGTTATTTGAGCGTTAGCCCCAATAAATAATGCTGTTGAAAGAAAAATAGTACTTATTTTTTTCATAGACTCAAGTTTTTTGGTTTACGCAAATTAACACATTTTTTTTTAATCGGCTTAATTAACGCTCTGCATTTGAGACAGCTTTTGATACATACCCGGTTGTTTTATCAGCTCTTCGTGCTTTCCTCTCTGAATGATTTTTCCGTTGTCTAACACTATAATTTCTGTGGCGTTTAAAATAGTGGACAGTCGGTGGGCGATAACAATGCTTGTTCTGTTTTTCATTAAGTTTTCAATGGCTTGCTGCACTTTCTTTTCAGACTCTGTGTCCAAAGCTGACGTTGCTTCATCTAAAATTAAAATTTGAGGGTCGTTTAATAATGCTCGGGCAATACATATTCGCTGACGTTGGCCACCCGAAAGCTTGCTTCCGCCTTCTCCAATATTCGTGTAATAGCCTTTTTCCAGCCCTTCTATAAATTCATGCGCGTTGGCTGCCTTTGCCGCTTCTATTACTTGTTGTTCGGTAGCATTTTTTGTGCCCAGCGCAATGTTGTTAAAGATGGTGTCGTTAAACAAAATAGAGTGTTGAGTAACCACCCCTAGCATTTTCCGCACATCTTCCGAGCGACAGTTTTTAATGTTTTTTCCGTCAATCAACACTTCTCCTTGGGTGGGTTCATGAAACTTAGGAAGTAAATCTGCCAGTGTAGATTTTCCGCCACCCGAAGGCCCCACCAGTGCAATGGTGTCTCCTTTTTTAATTTCAATGTTAATGTCGCTAAGCGCTGCTTTATCTCCATAATTAAACCCTACTTTTTTGAATTCAATTACTGAATGGAATGCTTTCAGTTCGGTTGGTTGTTGCGGTTCTTTTATTTTTTCTTCTTGCGTTAATAACTCTTCCACCCTGTCGGCTGAGGCCGCTCCTTTGTTGGCATTATTGATGGCCGTTGAAAAAGATTTAAGCGGGTTGATAAGCTGAGAAAAAATGATGATGTAGCCTAAAAACTCTTCGCCCGTCATTACGTCTCCGCCCAGCACCAGACTTCCGCCATAATACACTAGTGAAATCATTACCAAGGCCCCTAAAAACTCACTTAACGGAGAAGCCAGGTCTCTTTTTCTAAAAGCTTTTATCATGGTTCTGGTAAAGCTGTTGTTTATTTCATTAAACTGGCTTTTGGATTGTTCTTCGGCATTAAACGCTTTTATTACCCTCAGCCCTGAAATAGATTCTTCTACTTTGGAGATTAGTTCTCCCAGTTTTTGCTGTGCTTGCGTAGAAGTTCTTTTTAGGCTTTTTCCCAGCCTGCCAATTACCAAGCCGCTGAGCGGAAGCAAAACAAGCGCAAAAACGGTTAATTGAGGGCTCATGGCAAACATGGTTGCCATAAACAACAGGATAGCTATCGGCTCTCTAAAAAGCAGCTCTAAGGAGCTTAAAATAGACCACTCTATTTCCTGTACGTCATTGGTGATTCTGGTAATTAAATCTCCTTTGCGGGCATCGGTGTAATAAGATAGGTGAAGGCGGGTCATTTTTTCAAACACTTTTTTTCTGATGTCGTACACCACTCCGTTTCTGATAACGGCAATAAAATACATGCCAAAATAGCGGGTAACATTTTTAAGCAAAAACAACGCACCCACCATTAAACAGATAGCCACCAATGTTTCCGCCTTTCCGTTTTGAATGATGTAATTGCTCATCCAGTGGTTAAAGCTTTGCTCTAAAAACTCTTTAGACATGCTAAACTCCGGCTTGGGCACAAAAGGAATTTCTTCTCTGAACAATAGTTGTAAAAAGGGAATAAACAGCAAGAGCGACAATAAATTAAATACTACCGACAGAATATTAAAGAAAATATTGAGAAAGGCGTATTTTTTATAGCCTTTTACATAAGCCAGTATTTTAAAAAAGTTGCGCATGCAAACACAAAGAACGTAAAAATTTGATTTTAGTGTTTTTTAGTTGGGCTTATTACGTTTTAACTCCGGTATTGTAACAAATTCTGTTATGACCTGAATAAGACCAATTTAACACTATGTGCTTTTTTATAACAGATTAACGCCTCATTTGGTGTTAAAATATATTTTTGAGCTATATTTGGTTTAACAACTAGTTAGCGGCAACCATAGAACTACTATAAAACAATTATTCGGAAATATTGGAAACCAATAAATACATACCACAATCACCTCTTCTGAAAGATACAGTTCACTTATTTTGGCAGGTTGACAGAAAGATTGCTGACCTTCAGAAAGAGATTATCATTCCAAAAGGAGTTAGTGAAGTTATTTTCAATTTTTCTGATACTCCAGACCTTTATGCCAATTTACATAAACAAGTATTTCAAATCCCGAAATGCTTCATAAATGGTTATCATAGGCACCCTATTCATATTCAACATGCTGACAGGCAAACATTTTTTGGTGTCGTTTTTTCTCCTTTGACAATCAAAAATGTTTTTGGCATCCCTGCCGGTGAGTTTGCCAACTGTTGTATTGATATGACAATGATTGATGTTTCCCTTAACTCACTTTGGCATCGTTTGGCAGAACAAGAAAAATTTAAGGACAGAGTAACCGTTTTTTCAAACTGGTTAGAAAAACGGTTTTTCGATTTAACAAATAGGGAAATAGCAATCAACGATTTTTTGCATAAGCAGTTGAAAAACACCCTATCAGTTACTGATGTAGCAAAGTGGCTCTGTTATTCACCAAGACAGGTTTCAAGAAAATTACAGGAACATATCGGAATGAACACCGAACAACTTTTGCTCTACAAAAAATACCTACAAGCGATTCATCACATACATCATTCGGATTTTTCACTTACGGAAATCGCCTATACAAGTGGCTTTTGCGATCAAGCACATTTTACCAAGACGTTCAAGTCGTTTTCCAATATCACTCCAAAAGAATACAAAAAAAAGAAAAGATCCATACCCGGACACATTTTTGAAAATGTCCGTTCAATACAATTTTGAAAATACACTCTAATTTATTTTTGCAACCAACTAATTAACAATTGTGATTATGGACTTTCAAAATTCAATACGATTTCGCATAGGTTTCGGGCTTTTTTCTCTTGCATTTCTTGCTTACGGTGCTGTAATGGGCGGTAATATTTACCAAATAATTGTAGAAGTGCCAAACTGGTCTGCCAATATTCCTGATTCGCTGATTGCATATCGAAATTCTTTTCACATTAGTCATCCTGGATATTTCTTTCAGACCATCGTTCCACTAGCAATTTTGAGTTTAATTGTTGCAGTAATTTTACTATGGAACAGACCAAAGTCCGCAAACAGGTGGATGTTGATAGCGTTGGGAGGAGTGGTCGTAGCAGAGGCATTTACAGGTATATACTTCCTGTCTAGAAACTTTATGCTATTTCTCGACCCGATTGATGGAGTATCCACAGAACAATTAATAAGCACCTCCAATCAATGGCAAACAGCCAACTACCTGAGAATGGTAATTATAATCGCCACCATGTTTATATTTTTAAAATCATTTAGGACTCTATGTTCGGGTAAAAACTAAATTTTGCTTTAACTCCTAATATTATATTCGTCTTAGACCTTGCTGCCTGACAAATCTCTTTACTTGAGCAAATAAGGGAATCTTGAAAAGGTATGCTGCTAACATTGTATAAAAGTAATAGCGGTTCAGGTGCAAACTTGAATCTTTTTTGCTTTAAATTAGGTATCTTACTATCCAAAAGGCCATAGTATTAAATCCGCTACTGCTTTTATACTAACCGTTGTCTTCCCCCACTTTCCCCAACCGCTCGTCTAATTCCCCCAAACTTTCGTGCTTTTAGGCGAAGCCTTGGGTGGCTGAGGCGAAAGTTTCGGTGGATTAAGCCAAGTTTTGGGTGGCGTTACCGAAAACTTCGGTCATTTAAGCGAAGCGTTCGGTCTCTTTGGCGAAAAGTTCGCCCTTTTAACCCAAACTTTCGGTGTTTTTGGCGAAAGCTTCGCCCCTTTTGACGAAACTTTCGGTCTCGTCAATACTTTTTTCGGTCTTTTTGATCATCTGTTCGGTAATTTAAGTGTTCCGTTGGCTAAACAAGCCCATAAAAAGAAACACCGCAAGGCTCAAAACAGCACCTGCGGTGTAACTACCGTATAACTAAAAGAAAAAGAGAACTTATGGAGTGGGCTCAGGAGTGGCTGGCTCGTCCGGTTCGCCTCCGCTGTCGGAAGAGCCGCCTCCCGGAAAGCGTTCGGCAAGGTCTTCGTAAATAGAGCCGGTGCCAGGCACATTACCTTTGGCGGCTTGTTTTACGCTATTGTAAAAGATAAGCGCCTGCTCAAACTCTTCTCTGCCCAATGCCAGCACGGTGTCGTCAATGGCTTCTACCAAAGAGTTCATTTCGCGCAAAATGTGCAGTAGTTGTTCGCGCAAGTCATGGTCTTTTTGAAACTCACCAACATTTAAATAAGGCGGCACCAGATTAGGATGTGCCGAAGCATATTCCAGCGCTTTGCTTACAAATGCCATGCTTTTGTCGCCCTGTCGTAACCCTCTTCTGCGCTCATCAGGAGTAAGGTTGATTAAAAATGGCAACGCTGCTTTAATGGCGTTAATACGATTGATGATTTGGTTGTAGTCTCCCGTACCGAGACTACTTGAAAGATTATTATAAGGACACATAATATCCTCCTTTTGTTTTTACTTCATTTGCAGGGCATAAATGAAAAGGTATAACTTATTTTAATTGCTCTTTTTCTGCCCGACTTTCTTTATACGGTAATGCTAAAAACGCAACCACCAAATAATTTATTATATAAATAGATGAAAAATCTTTGTTAAAAAGTGTTATTTTTATGGTTAATTATGTTAGATTCTATGGTATATGCCATTTTTAAGGTTTCCTACGAAATACTCTTTCTCGCCATAAACGGTTGGTTTTAGGCGTCATTTAAAACAGATAAACCATGAAAACTTGGAATACATTCACAAAAAGAATTTGGATAAATAAGCCTATCGACTCTGTTTATCATAGTTGGGCGACAAAAGGTCAACTTGAAACCTGGTTTCTCGAAAAAGCAGATTATTTTTTTGGAAGTAAACAAAGGCAAGCTGATGAGCTTGTTCAAAAAGGAGATAGTTTCCTGTGGAAATGGAATAATTGGGATTTTACAGAAAAGGGGCAAGTTCTTAAGGCAAACGGCAAAGACCTGATATCATATACATTTGGTTCTGGCGGTATCGTTATTGTCAAGCTCAATGAAGTTTCAAATGGTACCGAAATTGAACTGACTCAGGAAGATATTCCAACTGATGAAAAAAGTAAGATGGATGTTTTTGTTGGCTGTATAACAGGTTGGACTTTTTGGCTTACAAACCTAAAAGCATATTTGGAGCATGATATCACATTACACGCTAAAGGCCTCCGGCAAGATGAAACCAAAGACCTGGTAAATAGTTAGTTATGAAAAAGCACTTTATTGCATGCTTTTGTTTTTCTCTCGCTTTATTAAGTTGTGACGACAATACAACAGATAAGAGCTATAACCTAAAAACTAAGGAGGTTGAAGCTTTTATAGTTAATTATTATGAGGTAATGTCTTCTAGAAATTGGTCCGCATACCAAGATTTATTTTCAGAAAAAGCCACCTTAACAACTATTTGGCTTGACACATCAGACACAAGCCCTCTGGTTTTTACAAACACCATATCGGAATTTGTTGCACAAACTGCCAATGGGCCTGACAGCCAGCCCATTTTTGAAGAAAAACCAATAACGATAGATGTTGACATAAAAAACAACATTGCTTCTGTTTGGGTAAAATATGAAGCAAAGTTTGGTAACGAAAATGAATTAATTGAGTGGAAGGGATATGATTTGTTTAGCCTATTGAAGCTTAATGACAAATGGTATATAACGTCAATCACTTATGTGTCTGATGAAAAATAAGAGCAAACCATCGCACAACAATATTTATATTTAATAGGATAAGGTTGTGCTATTTTGAAAGTAACAAATAAATCGGTAAACAGATTATAAAAAAAGCAACTGCCTTCGGCACATAAAAAAGATAAAAATGAAAAAATTACAACAGCTAATATTGATGATGGTAGCAATAGCTGCTTTCTTTGCCTGCAACTCTAATCATCCAGAGGGCGAAATCAAATTAAACAACGGAGAAAAATGGGTTGTTAACAGTGAAATGAAACCGCACATTGTAAAGGGAAATGAAATATTAAACGAATTTATTTCTAAACAAGATAAAGATTATCACACGCTTGCGGAAAACCTTACAGCACAGAACAATGCCTTAATTCAAAGCTGTAACATGAAAGGAGAAAGCCATGACGAACTGCATAAATGGCTTCTGCCGCACATTGAGCTTATTGACAACCTTTCAAAAGCAAATAGTATTGAAGAAGCTGAGAATATTATTTCTGAGCTTGAAGAATCTTTTAAAACTTTTCACTTATATTTTAATTAAATAAACTATGAACGAAGCACATTGGCATTTAGTGGTAAATCATTTACCCATTATTTTCCCCATAGTGGGAGTAATCGTAATTATTACAGGTTTTATTTCAAAATCGGAAGCGGTAAAGCGAACGGCTTATCTTATTTTTACCATAGGCGCATTGTCCTGCCTTGCGGCTATGAACACCGGAGAAGGGGCGGAAGAAATTGTTGAAGAAATTAGCGGCATTAGCCATGATTACATTGAAGAGCATGAAGAATCGGCAGAAACATTTGCTTTGCTGTCGTACCTTTTAGGTGCGCTTTCATTGCTTGGTTTATGGGCAAGTTTTAAGAAAAAATCGTTTTCAAGTATTTTAAGTGTTGTTGTTTTGCTTTACGCTATGGTGGTTATCTACTTTGGCAGACAGGCAGGAACATCGGGCGGTGAAATACGCCATACAGAAATAAGAAGCGATTACAGCGCTCCTGTTTCTGAGCACGAACATGAGGAAGAGCACGATAACGATTAGCAGCCGCAAGAGTCTTCTTTGCAGTTTTTCTTTTTTCGAAAAATTACTTTCTTAAACAAAATAAGAACGGCAATGCCTATGGCAGCTATAACTAATATGTTTTGAAAAGCGTCCATTATTTTAAGATTTGATATGCGATTAATGAAACGATGTATGCGGCTCCCGTCATGATAAACATTTGTATTAACGGCCACTTCCAGCCATTTGTTTCTCTTTTAACAACCGCAACCGTACTCATACATTGCAGGGCAAAAGCATAAAACAATAAAAGAGAAATGCCCGTAGCCAAATTATAAATTGGTTTGCCTGTGTCCGGATTTATTTCGCTTTTCATTTTTTCTTTAATGGTTAGTTCTTCGTCTGTTCCTACGCTATATATAGTGGCCAACGAACCGATAAACACCTCTCTGGCGGCAAAAGAAGTAATTAGCGCAATGCCAATCTTCCAGTCGTAACCCAAGGGTTTTATGGCGGGTTCTATAAAGTGTCCCATTTTTCCAATATACGAATTTTCTAGTTTTTGTGCGTCCACTTTTGCTTCTATTTCTACTTCCGTGAGTTGCGGATTTTCTTGTTTTACTATTTGCTCGGCATTGTTAAAGTCGTCTCCGGGCCCAAAGGAAGCAAGCGCCCAGAGCACTATTGAAATGGCTACGATTATTTTTCCCGCCTGAAATACAAACACTTTTGTTTTTTCGAAAACGTTAATTAAAATGTTTTTAGGCAACGGAACTTTATAGTCGGGCATTTCTGCAATGAAAAAAGTTTTTCCTTTTTCTTTTAGTGTTTTATGAAAGATAAACGCCAAAAAGATTGCTGAAGCAAAGCCCAGTAAATACAGCATTCCCAACGAAAGCCCTTGTGTGTTAAGGTATCCTCCGAGTAGTTTTTTCTCGGGAATCACTATGCTAATTATCATAATGTAAACGGGCAGCCTTGCGGAACAAGTGGTAAGCGGAGTCACCAATATGGTTATCAGTCTTTCTTTCCATCCTTCTATATTTCTTGTTGCCAGAATTGCCGGAACGGCACAGGCTGTTCCTGAAACTAGCGGAACAACGCTTTTTCCGCTTAAGCCGAAAGGCCTCATAAGTTTATCCATCAGAAATACGGCTCTGCTCATGTACCCGCTTTCTTCCAGAAAGGAAATAAACAAAAATAAAAAGGCTATTTGCGGTACAAATATTACCACCCCTCCTATTCCGGGAATAACTCCGTTTGCCAATAGTTCTGTAAAGTTTCCCGGTGGTAATGCTGCTCTTGTCTTTTCGCTCAAGCCTGCAAAAAATTCATCTATTAAATCCATCGGCAAAGCAGACCAACTGAACAGTGCCTGAAAAATTAAAAGCATTAAACCAAAGAAAATAAAGTATCCCCAAACGTTGTGAATAAACACTTTGTCTAAAAGGCTTCTAACTTCTTTTTTTTGTTTGTCTGACTTTCTGGTGTAGTTATTTGCCAAGAGCTCATTTATAAATAAATGCCTTTTTATGGCGTCTCGTTGTCGCTTTAATTTTTCTGTGGTGGCTCTTTCGTCAACAATGCTTTTTGATGGTATATAGCAGGGTTCTGTGGAAAGCTCTTTATAGTTAACGATTATGTTTTTCAGTTCGTTTATTCCAGTTTTATCTGCCGAACTGATTAGCGCTATTTTAGTGTTTAGCTTTCTTTCGAGCTCTTCTTTGTTTATTTCTATTCCTTTCTTTTTTGCCTTATCAACCATGTTAATTGCCAATATGGTGGGCAAGCCCAGGTCTTTTATCTGGGTGTAGAGAAAAAGGTTTCTTTTGAGGTTTTCTACATCTGTAACAACAATTACCAAATCAGGGAAAAACGGCCCTTCTTTTTCCTTTAAAATATTTACCGCAACTTCTTCGTCTAAAGTACTTGGGTGAAGGCTGTAGGTTCCGGGTAGGTCAATTAGCGTTGCTTTTAAGTCTGGTGTAACTTTAAATTCCCCTTGTTTTTTTTCAACGGTAATGCCGGGATAGTTTCCTACTTTTTGGTTTAGCCCAGTAAGTGAATTAAATAAGCTGGTTTTTCCCGTGTTTGGATTTCCGGCCAGTACTATTTTTATTTTCCCGCTCATTCCTTTTCCACATATATTATAGAGGCTAGGTCTTTTCTAATAATCAGAAAGCTGTCGTTTGCTTTTATGTATATTGGGTCTGAAAGGAAGTTTTTTTGAATAACTTCTACCACAGCGCCTTCCATGCACCCCATTTCTACAATTTTGAGTGGAAGCTCTGTTTCATCATTTTTAATTATGATTGCTTTTTCTCCCTTTTTAAGCTCTGCTAGTGTCATTTTTATAGGCAGCAAAAGTATGAAATAAAAAGTTTAGCAAATACGCCTTTTTAGGGTATTTCCGCCTCTTTTTTACTTATTCGAGAGGTACATCATGTTGCACAGCTTAAAAAACAGCCTTGCGCCCACAATGGCATCGTAAGTAGAGTTGCCCACTTCGTTTAAGTCAAAGCCTATAATTTTTCTTCCTGACTTGGCGAGCTCAGTAATTAAATAAACGGCTTGGTTGTAAGACAAGCCTCCGGGTACGGGTGTTCCGGTTCCAGGGCAGTATTGCGGGTCAAGCGCATCTATATCAAAAGACACATACACCTCATCGGTTAGGCTGTTGAGTATTTTCTGACACTGGTCGTGCCAGGTAGTTCCGCCAAATTGTGCTGCTTTTAAGTCGTTGTCAAAAAAGGTTTTTATTCTCCCTTCTGAGTTATTAATGTAGTCTATTTCTTCTTCGCAAATGTCTCTTATGCCTACTTGAACCAGTTTTTCAACATTATCGTTTTGCAGCGCATTGTGCATAATGGAGGCGTGAGAATATTCAAAGCCTTCATAGGCAATTCTTAAGTCGGCATGTGCGTCAACTTGTAAAATAGAAAATGGCTTTCCCTCTTCATTCAGGGCTTCTATTAAACCTAGAGGCGTGCTGTGGTCTCCGCCAAGTAGTGAAGGAAGTTTGTTCTTGTTTAGTATTTCTTTAGCTAATGTTTTTATTTCTTCTTTTAAAAGCTCTGCCTGTTGGTTTACTTCTTCTATGGTTTGTTCGTGCGCATCTTCTTCATTTCCTTCTGCTAAATCCTCTTGATAGGCAACCACCTTTTTTCTTAGCTCATCGTTTTTGGCTTTCCATTTATCAAGGTTATTTAACGAAAAGATGCCATACGCCCAGCTGTTTTCTAAATCAGGGTCATAAAGGTCTATTTGTATAGACTCTTCAATCATTTTTTGAGGGGCTTCAGATGTTCCTGATCCATAAGATGCGGTTACTTCCCAGGGAACTGTAATGGCAATAACTTTAGATAATTCGTAAGGTTGTGGCAAGCCGAAAATGTTTCCGTTACTTACGCCAACAGAGCTTGGATTAAAGTCACTCACGCTTTAAATTAGGTTTAGTCGTTTAAACAATTGGTCTTTGTAGGAGCCGCCAATAGGAATTGGGTCATCGTGCCCGTCAATAATTACATTGTTTTGCTCTATGGCTTTTATTTTGTCAATGCTAACAATAAACGAGCGGTGTATTCTTTGAAATTCATTAGACGGAAGCTTTTCCTCTATGTCTTTCATGGTTGAATGGATGGTGTATTTTTCTTTTTTAGTGTTAATAACAATGTAGTCTTTCATTGCTTCAATTAACATTATGTCGGCATTTTTTACTTTTACCAATTGTGAGTTTGCCTTCACAAAAATTTCTCCTGATGATTGCCCGCCCTCCATTAAAGAGTAAAGCATATCTCTTTCTTTAAGCACTTCTTTTTCTTTGTTGTGCTTGTATAACGCCATTTCTATAGAGGTGTGCAGGTCTATTTCTTTAAACGGTTTAATGATATATCCGTGAGGTTCGGTAACTTTTGCTTTGCTCAGCGTAGCTTCATCGGCATAGGCTGTTAAAAAGATTACCGGTATGGCCAATTCTGCTTTTATTTTTTCTGCGGCTTGAATGCCGTTCATTTCTCCTTTTAGCATAATGTCCATCAACACTAAGTCTGGCTTTTCGGCATTTGCCAATTCAATGGCCTTCTCTCCTGTCATGGCAGAACCAACAACATTATAGCCCATTTTTTTAAGGCTGTTTTGGATGTCTTTGGAAACGATGCTCTCGTCTTCGACAACTAATATGTTATACTTGGCCATTTTTTATTCGTATAGTTTAAATTCAATCATAAATTTTGTTCCCTTTTTTAGCTCCACCTTTATTTTTGCATCTATTTGGCTTGCCAAGGAACTAACTAATTGCAATCCCAGCGTTTCAGTTTTTTCAATGTCTATTTTTTCGTCCATTCCCACTCCATTATCTCCTATGCTCAACAGAATGTCTTGCCCGCTTTTCTTCATCACAATTTCAATGTCTCCAGATTTTTTTGATGGAAACGCATATTTAAGTGCGTTGGTTAATAGTTCGTTAATAATTAACCCACATGGTATTGCCAGGTCTAAATTAAAAAAAACATCTTCAACATCAATTTTTAAATTAACTTTTTTTCCGGGCTGAAGATATGTTAGTAAAAGATTAGAGGATAAGTTTCTGATATATTCTCCGAAGTTTACCTTAGAAAAGTCATTGGTTTGATAAAGATTTTCATGAATGTAAGACATGGACTTTATCCTGTTTTGACTTTCTTTTAAAATGTTAAGAATTTTTTTGTCGCTGATGTAAGAAGATTGTAAGTTGAGTATACTGGAAATTATTTGAAGGTTGTTTTTTACTCTATGGTGAACCTCTTGAAGCAAGACTTCTTTTTCTCTAAGCGAGCTTTCTAATTCCTTTTTCTGCTTTATTTCTTCTGTAATATCTCTTGAAATACCCATTGACCCCACAATGTTTTTTCCTTCGTCATAAATGAATGATGCTGTTAAATAAGAAACAAACTTTTCTCCGTTCTTTTTAACATTTTCTACCTCTCCTTTAAAAAATCCGGTTTCTTTTAGTCGCTTTGATACTTTTTCTCTTTCTTCCTTGTTGGCGTAAAGAATGTTGGCGTGTTTGCCTATTATTTCTTGAGATGAATATCCGAATATTTTCTCTGCGGTTTGGTTGTACTCAACGATATAGCCGTCTTTATTGGTAGAGCAAATCATATCAATGGAGCTGTCTATAATGCTTCTTGTATATCGTTCATTTTCAAAAAGCTTTCTTTCTATTTTCTTTCTTTCGGTAATTTCTTTTTTTAGCAGCTTGTTTGAGGCTTCTATTATTTTAGATCTTACTTTTTCTTCTTCAAGTTGTTTTTTAAACGAAATATCCCTGAAAGACACCTGAACTGCTTTTTCTCCTTCCCAATCACACAACACCGGCTTAAGCTCTACTTCCAACAGCTTTCCGTTAGCGTCTTTTACTTTCATTTCTATGTGCTCTACATCAGACACCTTTGCCAGATCGGGATACATTTTTTTTGCTATTTCCAGCTGCTCTTTTTTTATAAAGTCGTATCCGTTTTTATTAATTATTTCACTTGCGTTTTTATAGTTCAATATTTCTGCTGCACGCTTATTCGCATATAAGACCTTTCCTCTTTTGTGAATTATTATTCCGTAAGGAGAGTTTTCTATTAATTGGCGGTAGCTTTTTTCTCTTTTTGATATGGTTTGCTCGTATTTTACCGTTTCGGTAATGTCTATTAGCGTTCCTTCTAAAAAAGGCTCTTCTTCTTCATTTTTTATGAAGGAAGAGTTTACTAAAACCCAAATTACCTTTCCGTCTTTTCTAACAAGTTGATGCTTTATGTTTGTTTTAAACCCTTCTTGTTGAAGGTTTTTTAAGTAATCTTCTCGGTCTGTGTTTTTTAGGTAATGCTTTTTTACGTCTTTCCCTATTAGTTCTTTTGCTTTTTTATATCCTAGCATTTTTGCAAAAGAGTCGTTACACTCTATTACTTCTCCGTTTTCTCTTGTTCTGTAAACCCCTGCCAGATTCCTTTCAAAGAGGTTTCTGTATCTTAATTCTCTTTTTTCTAACAGGCTCTCTTTTTCTTTTAGTTCGGTAATGTTTCTAACAATACCTATTACAGCTGTTATGTTTCCCTTTTCATCTTTTTGAGGGTATTCTGCCTCTTCTAGCCAGATGTATTCTTTTTTATTTTTTTGAAGAAACCTGTATTGTGTTATGCTTTTTTTTCTTTCTCTTACTATTTTTTCGTTGGTAAAAATTCTTTTTACATCATCCGGATGTATTCTTTCTATTATTTTTCCTTTGTTTTTTATTTCTTCTAACTCAGAATATTCAAAGCCATAGAACTTTTTAAAATTCGAGCTTACGTATTTAGAAACCATTTTTCCTTTCTCTATCACGTTTAGGTAAATTACCTGGTCTATGTTTTCAAGAATAAAGGAAAGTTCTTTTTGTTGTTCGGTTAGTTCTTCCTTGGAGGATACGGTGTCTGTAATATCAGATATAACTCCGGTAATGGTTATGTCTTCTTCTTTCTCTCCTATTATTGGATACATTCTTTCCAGTATCCATTTATACTTTTCTTCTCCTTTAGGTTTAAATCTGTATTTAAAAGAAACTCCTTTTTTTTCTTTATATAGTTTATCTACCGCTTCTTTTATAGTGTTAACATCTTCGGGAAATACTCTAGAAAGTAGTTTTTTTTTGTTTGCTAATTCAAGGTATTCCTTACTCGAATATCCAAAGATTTTTTTTGTGTCTGCTCCCTGAAGCTGAAGTGTCCTTTTCTCTCCTTCTCTTTTGTAGAAATATATTATCTCGCTTATATTTTTTAATATAAACTCAAATGAGTTTTGATTAACCTCTTTCTCTCCATCAGCTAAATCAAACCAACTACTAAACTTCTTTTTTAAAGATGTTAGCTCGTTAATTAACTCTTCTTTGCTTTTATTTTTGTATTCTTCTTTCAAGAAGTTTTACTTAATTTTTGTTCCATCAATCTTAAATTCTTCTCCTTCTTTATATACTATGCTTAACACTTCCATTCCATATTCATCGTACTTCTTCCATGTTCCTTGTTTTGTTCCCAAAGTATAATTTTCTGTCCACTTAACTTTTCCGTTTTCATAATAATAAATATGTTCACCGTCCGGCTCTCCGTCAATAAATTTTCCTTCAAAACTTTTCTTTCCGTTGAGGTGATAAAACACCCAAACACCAAATCTTTTGTCGTTTCTGTACTCTCCTTTTTCTGTATGGTCTCCCATGTGGTAATACCAATATCCGTCTCTTTGTCCGTCTATATAATCTCCTCTTATTATGGTATCTCCTTCATTGGTTAGCTCAAACATAAATCCATCTTCTTTTCCTTTTCTAAAATTCTCTTTTCTAAGAACATTTCCGCTAGGATAATACCAAACCCAATCTCCGTTTTTCTTTCCGTTACTATAACTTCCTTTTTGTTCTGTTTCTCCGGTTTCAAATGAAAAGGTCCAATTCCCTTCTTCTAAATCATCTTTATAGCTTCCTTTTTTCTTTAATTTTCCTGATAAATAATAATATTCCCAGTCCCCTTGTTTATATCCTTGTTCGTCTATTAACCCTTTAGCAATCAGTAAGTCGTTTTTATAAATTTCTGTGCCTATTATTGTTCCGGAAGTATCGTACTCTTTAAATGTCCCTTGCTTCTTTCCAAGAAGATTATAAGTTCCTTCTCTTTTTACTTTCCCGTTATTATAATACTCTTTTTTAACATCTAATATCATTACTTCTTCAGCATCTTTCTGAAGTTCTCCGTTTATATATAAATATGCATTTAAGAGTTTTCCGCTTTCATCATATTCTTTAGTATATCCATGAAGCATGTCATCTTTATATGCCACTTCTTTTTTTAGCCTTCCGTTAGGATAAAAGTCTTGCCACCTTCCTTGTTTTTTTCCCTTATAATCTTTTGCATTTTTTTTTTCTACATACTCTATAGAACCTTTCGTATATTTTATAACCGTAACAATTCTTTGATCATCTTCTGCATACTCGTAACCTATTCCTTCTCTTATTCCTTTTTCGTACGGAATAGTTTCCTTTAATGGATTTCTTTTTTTTCCGTAATAATATTTTACTTCTCCGTGCAACGTATCATCAACAAAAAACTCTTCTTTTACTAAAAAACAACTATCGTTATACTCTTTTTTTACTCCATGTTTAAGTCCTTTTTCATAATTTATAATAGTGGTTATATCTCCTTGCGGATTATAAAAAATCCAGCTGCTGTCAAGTAAAAAATTCTTTCTATTTCCTTCTGATTTTAATATTCCGGTATTGTAATAGTTATACCAGTATCCTTCGGGTTTACCATTTTTTAAATTCCCTTCACTTGAAATTTTTCCGTTTGCATAATAAAAAATGTTGTGCCCATTTGGATTAACTTTTTCTTGAGCGAACAAAGTTGATGCTAATAAAATTACCAAACAAGCTATTCCAATTTTTTTAGACATACTTTTTATTAATAAGACAATAAATATATATTAAGTTTAAATAATTATCTATTACTATTATTATCTTGTTAGTTCTGTTTGAAAATTTTTATGTTTTCTCTTTCAAGATTGAGTTATGAAAAAGAAAAAACAAATAACGAACAACAAAAAAAGATAGAAAGTAAACAAAATCAATAACTTTCTATTTTTTATTAACTAATGTTAATAGAAATTTAACAACCCTAATTTTATAAAAATATTGTTTTTTTCTGCTTAAAACAAGTCTAATAAAAACCTTAAAAAGAATTATTAAAATGTTGTGAGAAATAAATGTTTTTAGAAGTAGTTTTAAATTTGAATAAGGAAAGAAAAAAAAGATATTACTTATTAACCATAAAAGAGTAATTTTAACTTCATTATTAACAAATAATTTATAAAAAATGAAAATCGCAATTGGAAGTGATCATGCAGGATACGAATTAAAAGAGTTTTTAAAGAAAAATCTTGAGGGGATTGAGTTTGTTGATGTAGGTACAAAAAACGAAGAAAGTTGTGATTATCCGGATTATGCGCATCCTGTTGCAGAGAAAGTAGAAAGTAAAAGTGTTGAATTTGGAATTTTAATTTGTGGAAGCGGAAACGGAATAAGTATGGCAGCAAACAAACACAAAGGAATAAGAGCAGCATTAAGCTGGAAAAAGGAAATAGCAGAATTGGCACGCCAACATAATGATGCAAATATAGTTTCTTTACCGGCAAGATACATTAGCCAAGAAGAAGCGCTTGAAATAGTAAAAATATTTTTTTCCACACCTTTTGAAGGAGGAAGACATCAAAGAAGAGTAGAGAAGATATGAAGAAAGTATTAATTTTTTTATTTCTTCCTTTTGCTTGTTTAGGGCAGACTTTAGAGGAAGCAAAAGAATTTGAAAAATCAATTACAGCGGAAGATTTAAAGAAGCATCTTACCATTTTTGCTTCAGATGAAATGGAGGGAAGAGAAACAGGAAAGAAAGGACAAAAATTAGCAGCAGAATACTTTACTAATCAATATATGGAAATGGGAATTCCGGTTATTGATATTGCTTCTGGTTACAAACAGCCTTATGAATTAATAGAAAGAAAAAATGAAGGAATAAAAATAAAAGTCAATGAAAAAGAGTTCGGTTACTTTGACGATTTTTATTCTCATACCGGCATGAGAGACGATACATTTTTCTTTGATAACTTAGTTTTTGCAGGCTATGGAGTAGAAGGAAGCAGCGAAAAGAAAGAAAGCTTTAATGAAAAGGCCGTTTTTATACTAGATGGAAACCCTAAAAAAATGGAAGAGTCTGGGAGGGGAAAAAAGCTAGATAAAAAGATTGAATTTTTTGAAAAGCAAAAAGCATCCGTTTTATTTATTGTAAGTGAAGATTTTAAGGCATATAAAAACAGCCTTGGAAAATATGCTACACATAGTAAAATGATGTTAGCAAAAGATTATAGGGAAAATCAAATCCCTGTTTTTGTGATAAGCACAGAAATGTTTGAAGAAATTTTTTCCGGTCAATTAAAGTATAAAAAAGAGAAAAATAATGTAGAGAAAAACAGAGAAAAATATCCCATACAAAAAAAGGGAGAGCTAACAATTATAGCCAATGGAAATATTGAAAAATTAGAGGGAGACAATGTAATTGCTTATATTGAGGGAACAGACAAGAAAGAAGAAAAAATAGTTATTTCTGCTCATTATGACCACCTAGGAAAAAAAGACGGTGTAATTTATAATGGAGCCGATGATGATGGTTCAGGAAGTGTTGCTTTGATAGAAATAGCAGAGGCATTTTCGAAAGCAATTAATGAAAAAGGGTTGCGCCCCAGAAGGTCAATCATGATAGTTGGTTTTTCGGGAGAAGAGAAAGGGTTGCTGGGTTCAAAATACTTTGTGAACAGCCCTCAGTTTCAGTTTGAACGATGTATGGTAAACCTTAATATAGACATGATAGGGAGAATAGACAAAGCACATGAAGGAAACCCAAATTATGTTTATTTGATTGGTGTAGATAAAGTGAGCAAAGAATTAAAAGAGATAAGCGAAGAAATAAACAAAAGCAACACAAAGCTGGAGTTAGATTATACTTACAACAGCGATGATGACCCAAACAGATACTTTTACAGGTCAGACCACTATAACTTTGCTAAATATAACATCCCTGTAATCTTCTATTTTAACGGAGTACATGAAGATTATCATAAACCAACAGATACCGTTGATAAAATAAACTTTGAAAAAATGGAAACAATAACCAGGCTGGTTTTTTTAACCGCCTGGCAACTGGCAAACAAAGAGGAAAGACTGAAAATAGACTTAAAAGAAAAAGATGGCGACAATTAGACAGGACAAAATATCAAGACTATTACAAAAAGAGATGGCAAATTTTTTTCTAATAGACGGAAAGGATTTATTGAATGGAAAAATGGTTACAGTAACAAAGTCAAAAGTTACGCCCGATTTGTCAATAGCAAGGTTTTACTTAAGTATATTTCCATCAAATGATAGCGAAGCATTTATAAAAGAATTAAGAGAGAAGAGTTATATTATTAGACAAAGACTGGGAGGAAAAATAGGAAAGCAAATAAGAAAAGTTCCTGACTTTGAGTTTTACATTGACGACTCTTTAGATTATGCCGAAAGAATAAATGAACTTTTAAAAAAGTAAAAGTTGGGCGTTTCTCTATTTATATCAAAACGTTACTTCTTTTCAAGAAAATCAAAAGCGGCCGTTAACATTATTGCTTTTATATCGGTTTTTTCAATTACCGTTGCTACCGCATCTATAGTTATAATTTTAAGCGCATTTAATGGCCTCCAACAATTGGTAGATTCTCTTTATGCTTCTTTTGATCCGGATATTAAGATAACAAAAGAAAACCAACAACTATTTGAACTTACTTCCGCCCAAAAAAAAGAAATTTCTTCAATTGCCCAAGTAGCAAACTTTTCAGAGGTATTGGAAGAGATGGCAATGTTAAGACATAATAACTTTCAGAGTATTGTTAATCTAAAAGGAGTAGATAAAAGCTGGAATAAAACAACCGGAATAGACAGCATGATTTATGACGGAGAGTTTTTGCTTCGCTCAGGGTCGGCTAATTATTGTGTCTTGGGTTACGGTGTGGCAAGCAATCTGGAGCTTTCAGTTAATCACAACATTGATCCCGTCTCGGTTTATATACCCAAGCCTATTGATAATTATTCAAACCTACCCGGCTCTTCCTTTTATAAAAAAGAGGCGTTTCCTTCTGGGGTTTTTGCCATTAGCCCTGATTTTGACAACAGGTACGCCATTGTCGATATAGCCTTTATCAGAAATTTACTTGAAAAACCAAATCAATGCTCAGCTATTGAAATAGGCGTTCTTGATGAATCTAAAATGGAAGAAGTAGCAGAAAAACTAAAATCTGTTTTTGGAAATGAATATTCAGTCAAAACAAGATATCAACAAAATGAACTGATATATAAAACCAACGAAACGGAAAAATGGATTACGTTTATTTTATTGATTTTTGTGTTGATAGTGGCTAGCTTTAATGTAATAAGCACGCTTACCCTAATACTTCTAGAAAAACAAAAAGACATTAAAACCCTCAGAAGTATAGGAGCAAGCTTTGAGCAAATAAGAAAAATATTTTTTTCACAAGGACTTATGATAACTTATATTGGGGGAACAATAGGAATGTTTTTAGGCTTTGCCGTTTACTGGCTTCAGACTAATATTGGACTATTAAGGCTAGAGGGAGGAATAGTGGAGTTTTACCCAATGGCTTTTAAAGCACAAGATTACTTATTAATTGCCACAACTATATTAATAACAGGCATATTGTTTTCTTGGTATCCTGTAAAACTTGTATTAAAGAAAAGGTTTTTTATAAATCAAAATCTATAAAGAGTAGTTTTTTCCGGGAAGCGATTTTACCACACCTTTTATTTCAAGAGAAAACAAAGTTACCGACAGCTCGCTAACAGAAACGTTTAATGCTAAAGAAATTTCATCAAAAGAAGCCCTTTCTTTTTCCTTAAGAAAAGAGACAAGCCTTTTTTCTTCGTCTGTTAAATTAGTTAATAAAGGGTCATTTTTTTTGGAAGTAGAAGGCTCTTTTTCTTTCCATCCCATTAGTTGAATAAAATCTTCAAAACAAGTGTACGCATGTGCTTTATTATTAAAAATAAGTTTATTACACCCCTCTGATTGTAAATCACCTATTCTTCCCGGAAAGGCAAAAACATCTCTATTGTATGAATTAGCTATTTCTGTAGTTATTAAAGACCCTCCCCTTTTTCCACTTTCAACCACTAAAAGCACATCGCACAGCCCTGCAATAATTCTGTTTCGTTTAGGAAAGTTTTCTCTGTCGGGTTTTGTTTTAGATAAAAATTCAGTTAGCAAGCCACCTTTTTCAATCATCTGTTCAGCAATCTTTCTATTTTCAGAAGGGTATATTTTATCTAAGCCATGCCCAAGACAACCAATTGTAGAAACATTATTTTTAATAGAAGAAAAATGAGCGGAAGTATCAATGCCTTCTGCCAAGCCACTTACAATTATAGGCTCGTAAATTTTAATCTGTTCTATAAAGTCCGAAACACAGCTTTTTCCGTACTTGGTTGCTTTTCTGGTTCCCACAATGCCTATTGTTTTGTGGTTATTAATGTTGCAAGAGCCTTTAAAATAAAGAACGGGCGGACTGTCATCACAATGTTTTAGTTTTTTAGGATAATCATCAGAAAAAAAACTAAGCACATTAATATTAAAACGGTCAACAAATCCCAACTCTTTTTCAGCTCTTTTTAATGCAATGTCTTTATTTTCAAGAATGGACCTTCTTGTATCTTTTCTAATGCCACTTATTCCCTCAAAAAAAGAAGGAATCTCCTTAAAAATAGCTTTTGCGGAAGGATTTTTTTCCAACAGCTTTTTGGCCGTAATGCTTCCAATATTTGGAATCAAAGTTAAAGCAATTTGATATAGCAGCTCTTCTTTATTTTCCATACTTTAGCCCAAAGATAAAAACTCAAATGAAGATTTTAGGAGTTATTCCCGCTCGATATGCCTCTAGCCGATTTCCAGGTAAACCATTGGTGGACATTAAAGGAAAGCCAATGGTGCAGCACGTTTACGAAAGGGCCATGCAAGCAAAGCTGCTTGCTGAAGTGGTGGTTGCTACTGACGACAAGCGAATATATAATACGGTGAGGGGCTTTGGAGGAAAAGTTGTTATGACCTCTGAGAGCTGCGAAAACGGGACAGACCGATGCAGAGAGGTTGTTGAAAAACATTTACCGGAATACGATGTTGTTATAAACATTCAAGGAGACGAACCTTATGTGCATCCGGAACAAATTGACAAGCTCTGCTCGTTGTTTGAAAGTGAGGCAGTAACACTAGGAACGCTCGCTAAACAAACGCATTCGGCAGACGATATTTTAAATCCAAGCAGAGTAAAAGTGGTAGTGGACAAAAGTCTGGATGCGCTATATTTTAGCCGAAGCCCCATTCCCTTTTTTAGGGGAGAAGAAAAAAGCGAATGGGGGAACCACCATACTTATTACAAACACCTTGGGCTCTACGGTTATCGAAAAGAAGCGCTCTTAAAATACAACCAACTAAAACCCTCAGAGCTAGAAAAAGCAGAAGCACTAGAGCAGTTAAAGTGGCTGGAAAACGGCTTTAAAATGCGGGTTGGAATTACCGAACACAACTCTTACGCCATTGATACACCCGAAGACCTCAAAGAACTATTAAAGCTTGACAATTAATAATTACTCTTTTCTAAAAGTAAATTCATAATAATAAACATCTTCTTTGAAGGAAACATCGCTTAAGCTTACTTGAGAAAGTTTTTGAAACAAAAGCTCTTTCACCTCATTATTTGAGTAATTAGCCTCTAAAATATGGATTTGCCCATCTTCGCTTACTCTAAATGATACCCGAACAAAATGAACACTGTTTTTTTCAATAGGCAGTGTGGTTTCATTAAAATTAACCTTTTCTTTTAATGCTGTTTTAAGCTCACCGGAAGAGCCAGCAACAGAAGAAACATAAAACACAATCCCTAACGTAAATAAAAATAACTTTTTCATAATAATGTTTTTTAGTTTAATGGTTAGACAAAGAAGAACATCATTTAGTTACACCAAAAAGCAAAAACGTTGGAGAAAGAGTATGAGAGGAAAAAACGAAAGATAAGTAGCAAAAAAGAATGATGGGCGGAAAGAAACTATTTCATATAGTTACCCAAAAAGAAAGTAAGATAACCGCTGGTGTCACGCTTTTTATACATTTCTCCAAAATTGGAAACTGTCACAATAAAAGCGTTATAACCTTTTTGGTTTAGCTTGGCCAAGTGGTCTTTATTTTCTAAAAAAGCCTTGAAGTATGTAATGGCGTTGCTTTCGTTTTCTAAGCCTTTTATAGTTAATAGGTCAAACTCAGCATCATAACCAATGCTTTCGATACTATAATTTTTTCCAGAAAAATAAGTGTTATGAAAGTTAGAAACATACGCCTTATACATTTGCATTTGTTTGTCTGAGTTTGCCACCATCATCACAAAATAATGCTGTTCAGTTTCGTTTTTTTGATAAACAGGACCATTATTGCTTTCGTTTACCGGTGTATTCATAATTTTATTTAAAATATCCTTTGCTTTTGCTTCTTCTTCTGTGTTTGGATGAAGCTCAACAACGGACTCAAGCGCCATTTTAAAAGTGTCAAGCGTATTGGAATGACCAATGGATAAGGCTCTCAAAAAATCATATTTTGAAGCAATGTGATTCTCTGGAAAAATTGACTTTGCTTTCTCACAACGAGCAATAACGATATCGTACTTTTTGCTTTGATAATATTCATAAGCCTGAGCATAATAGTTTTCCACCCTCTTTTTGTTTTCTCGAACAACTTTTGCGGAAGTCGGGTCTAAAATTATTTCGGCATATTCCGACTCAGGATAATTGTCTACAATAATTTTACGGTATTTTGCCGTTCTTTTATCATCATCAATCTCAAGAGCAAGTCGATAAAGCTGATAATATGAAGGAAGAAGCATCTCACCCTCCGGAAAACGAGAAATTAATTTTTCAAATGTTTCAATGGCTGCCCGATAGTCTTGAATGCTTTCTCTAAAAATGCTTCCTACATTAAACATGGCCCCTTCTATACTTTTATTTGAAGCCAAAAGGGAGCTATCGTCTAGCGGAAGATCTTTTAAATAATATTCTTCTGAAAGTAGCTCTTCATTAAAGTCAATTTTTGGCCCATCATTGCTGCTGGTGTCATTTTGAAGAGAGGTTGTGGAGTTTTTATTGCTTCTTCTCCAGTCGTCTTCCAACGGTCGTTTACCCCAGGTTCTCTGAAAGCTTGAAACCCCAAGCGCCATAGTAGAAGGGTTATAAAAATACCATTTTCCTGAAGTGGCGGTTGCGTTATTGAAGGGGTTTTTGTTGTTTTCATTGGCAAGAAAGTTGTTGTTGGAGCCGCTGCTTTCTTCTTCCAGTTCTTTTATTTTTCTTTCTTTTTCTGCTTTCGCATCATCAATTAATTGGTTAATTACCTTGCGTCTTTTCCTGTCATCAAAAACAAGGCTTTGTAAGCTGTCTTCTCTATCAACAATGTCCATGTTTTTGATGAGGTCGGTTAAATACCCTTTTCTATTTATAACCTCATCATAAAACTCATAATCCTTAGGAACGACAGCCGCTGTGCTATCATAAAACATGTGAGCATTTCTATATTCGGGCTTGTTATAATAGTATTTTGCCAGCCTCAAGTACGACTGAGTTTTTTGCTTTATGTTGCTTGTACTGGATGCGGCAGATTTTCTAAGGTATTCGATTCCCAAAGACTCATCACCCTCTCTAAAAGCTAATTCAGCTAAAGCAAAATAAATTTGGTCGCGATACTCCTTATTTTTCTTGTCTCTCAAAAGCTTGTTCATTTCCTTTTTTACCACAGAAGCGTCTTTTGATTTAAAATCATACGCTCTGGCTCTGGCTATTTTTGCCTGAAATTCCATTTCATAACCCGGCCGCATTTTTATGACTTCTGAGTAGGCATTCGTTGCTTTTTTATACTCAAATTTTTGGTGATATAATTGTGCTAAAACATAAGTAAAACGAGCTCTTTTCTTTTTGTCTTTGGTTCTTGTAACCGCTTTTTCAAGCATTTCAATTGCTCTATCGAAATTTTTCTTTTTAATTTCATAGTCCGCTAAAACAGCATACATTTCAGCCTTTACCTTATCGCTTTCAGGGTTTTCCTCCTCCAACTTTTTCATCCAGTAATCCACTTTTCCTAAGTCTTTTTCTTCCATGGAAGTTCTGGCAGACCAGATTAGCCCTTGAACTCTGGTGTCTCTGTCTTTAAAGCTTCTGAATAAATAATCAAAGTTTTCCTTTGCGTTGAAGTACTCTTTTTTATAAAAGTATGCTTGGCCAATGAGTAGGTAGCAATCATCAATCCAATTGTTTTTTTCTTCACGCCTAATACGCATAGAATGTTTCTTAATGGCGGTTGAGCTTTTTTCTATGGCGACATCCATTTCAGGAAAAATGCTTCTGGCAGAGCTCTCGTCTCCGTAAATGAACAGAGGCAGCAGCTCGGAGTAATCGTCTTTTTGAGAGCTTTCAACTTTAATAACGGCAGCATTAAATATTTCACGGGCGTTATAGTAATAGTTGTAGTGAGTGGTGGTTCTATGAAAAAACCTATTTAACGCCTTGTCTTTGTTGGTTGCACAACCAAAAAGAAAAACTATAAAAAGTATGGAAAAAAGCCGTTTCAAAGTATGCGCTAGTTAAACAAAATATCTTTAAAAATATTGCATAAAGGCGTAAAGATAGTTATTTGAAATGTGTTTTTATGGAATAGAAAAAGTTTAACATCTCAACAAACGAACTTAAAATTTACACCCATGAAACGCACTATTTTTATCTTATTAGTTTTTTTTAATGCTTCGCTTTTTGGAGCCGAAAAAAATGTAAAATCAACCATTAATGAGGTTGTTGTCTTTTTAAACGGAGCACAAGTTACAAGAACAGCCAACTATACCATTCCTTCCGGAACGCACGAATTAATATTTAAGGACGTTACTCCTTTGTTGAAAAAAGAAAGCATTCAAGTTACCGGAGAAGGGAACTTTACCATTCTATCGGTAAATCATCAAATTAGCTATGACAAACAAGAGCCGCCTAAAGAAGAGGTGGCTAAACTTGAGCGACAAAAAAAAGAAATGGAAGATAAAATAGATGACCTTAACTTAAAGCTTAGTGTGTTAAATGAGGAAGAGGCGCTCATTTCTAATTTAAAACAAATAAACCCGAATCAAAAAGACTTTAATATTACCTTAGTTAAAGAGGCAAGGCTGTTAATTCATGCTCAAATGAATGAAATAAGGTCTGAAAAAAAGAAGTTAGGAAAAGAGGTTTCTTCTATTACTGAAAGCTTAAATTTAGTAAAACAAAAGCTTAGCGCCTTTTCAATTAAAAAGTCAACAGCAAGCAGTGATATTGTTGTAAAAGTAAGCGCCAAAAGCACTGTAAACGCCTCATTTAAAGTGTCTTACTATGTAAATAGCGCCAGGTGGTTTCCAAGCTATGATTTGCGAGTAAAGAATGTAGAGAGCCCCATGACCGTAGATTATAAGGCAAACATTTCTCAACAAACTGGAGAAGACTGGGACGGAATTAAATTAACACTAAGCACGAATGACCCTAATGAAGGTTCACAAAAACCAAAACTAAATGCCTGGAGATTGTATTTAAATCAAAATACGGTTCAACGACCTCAAGTTAGCAATAACACACGATACACAGGAACACAATACGGCAGCGTAACAGGAATGGTATCGGATGAGTATGGTGAGCCCTTGCCTTTTGCAAATGTGTTAATTGTGGGGACAACAGTTGGCACAACCACAGATTTTGAAGGAAAATTTTCTTTGAAACTTCCCCCAAGCGCCTCTGCCGTACAAGTAAATTATATTGGATACAAAAGCATCACTTATCCTATTAATGGCAGTTTTCTTAATCTTGTATTAGAAGAAAATCAAGTTGAGCTGGAGGCATTTGAGGTGGCAAACTTTTCAATTAAAAACGACAAAAGAGGAGAAAGAAAATATGAAGCAAACGCTTCTTCATCTATCACAATGGAGTCTTACGACATAGTTTCAGAGAAGTCAAAACGTCAAAAGAAATACTCTCCCACCAAAAGCATTCCTGTGCAAGTTTCAAAAACAGAAAACGTAGTAAGCGTTGAGTTTAAATTGGAAGAAAAATATAACATTCCTTCTGACGCAAAATCATACACTGTAAATATTGAGGAAATAAATGTGCCGGCATATTACCAATATTATACCGCTCCAAAACTTGACAAAGGTGTTTTTTTAACGGCTCTTTTAACCAACTGGGATGAGTACAACTTTTTAGAAGGGCAGGCAAATGTGTTTTTTGAAGGAACCTATATCGGAACTAATTTGTTAGATGTTCGTTTTGCTTCTGATACTTTAGATGTTTCTTTAGGAAGAGACAAGAGCATTGTTGTAGAAAGAAAAACCCTGAAAGAATTTAAGAAAAAGGAGTTTATAGGAAGCGAAGCCATAGATGTCCGCAAGTATGAAATATTAGTTAAGAACAACAAAAAACAACAAATTAATTTGATGATAGAAGACCAGTTTCCGGTTTCTTCCGATCAAAGAATAGAGGTTAAACAAGAGGAGAAGTCTGGCGGAAAAGTAGATGACAATACAGGAATTATTACCTGGGTTTTAAAAACCAATGCCGGAAAATCTGATAAAGTTGACTTTAAATATTCGGTAAAATATCCAAAAGGAAACATGGTTTATTTAGACTAAAAATTAAAATTGTTTCACGTGAAACCAAAATTATCTTGAGTAAAAGATGAGATATAAAACCGCAAAAGTTTCACGTGAAACTTTACAAAAAAAGAAAAAACTATCTTCCTAAATGAACCATTAAAATAGAAACATCTGAAGGAGAAACTCCGGAAATTCTGGAAGCTTGCCCTAGTGTTGTTGGTTTAATTTGTGAAAGCTTTTCGGCCGACTCAGCAGAAATAGATAGTTTAGTATAATCAAAATTAGCAGGAATTTTGACGTTTTCTAATCTGTTTAATTTATCTGCCGTTTCTTTTTCTCTCTCTATGTACCCTTCATATTTAATTAAAATTTCCGCCTCTTCTTTGCTTTCTTCATCCATACTTTTTAAAGTTTCCGAAAGCAATTCGGTGTGATTAAAATTATTAATATTAACGTGCGGGCGAGATAAAACCTGAGCAGCTTTAATTTTCTGCTTGATAGGAGAAGAGCCAATTTCTTCTAAAACAGGATTCATTTCTTCAGGAGAAACACTTTCTGATTTAAATAAGGCAATTACTTCTTCCGTCCATTTTTGTTTTTGTTCTACCCTTTTCATTCTCTCATCAGAGGCTAAACCTAATTCATGAGAAATAGGAGTAAGACGAATATCGGCATTATCTTGTCTTAATAAAATGCGATACTCTGCACGAGAGGTAAACATTCGGTAAGGCTCTTTCGTTCCTTTTGTAATTAAGTCATCAATTAAAACACCAATGTATGCCTCATCTCTTTTTAAGGTAAAGGCTTCTTTTTCTTGAGCGACTAGATGAGCATTTATTCCTGCCATCAACCCTTGGCAAGCAGCTTCTTCATAGCCTGTGGTTCCGTTAATTTGTCCGGCAAAAAATAAACCTGAAATCAGTTTGGTTTCTAAGGTGTGTTTTAGTTGAGTAGGAGGAAAATAATCATATTCTATGGCATAGCCGGGACGAAACATTTTGCAGTTTTCAAAACCCGGAATTTGCTGTAAAGCTTTATACTGAACTTCCTCAGGCAAAGAAGTAGAAAATCCGTTCACGTAAATTTCTACCGTATCCCAACCTTCGGGCTCTACAAAAAGCTGATGTCTTTCCCTTTCTGAAAAGCGAACAATTTTATCTTCAATAGACGGACAGTATCTTGGCCCCAAGCCTTGAATTCTGCCTGTAAACATAGGCGACTTTTCAAAACCTTCTTGAAGGAGTTCGTGAACCTTTGGATTAGTATAAGTAATATGGCAGCTGTGCTGATGTTTAAGCTGAGAAGTAATATTACTAAACGAAAACTTAGACGGATTTTCATCTCCTTTCTGTTCTTCCATCTTGCTGTAATTCAGGCTTCTACCGTCAATTCTTGGAGGTGTTCCGGTTTTCATTCTGCCGTGATCAAAACCCAATTTAATCAACTGCTCCGTTATGCCTGTTGCGGCTCTTTCTCCTGCTCTTCCTCCGCCAAAATTCTTTTCTCCGATATGAATTAAACCGTTTAAAAAAGTACCGTTAGTTAGCACTACGGCCTTGCATTTAAACTCAACGCCCAGCTGGGTTTTTACGCCTACAATTTTGCCTTTTTCAATGATAAGCTCATTTACCATATCTTGCCAAAAATCGACATTGGGCGTTTGCTCAAGCATGATACGCCATTCTTTGGCAAATAAGTTTCTGTCGTTTTGTGTTCTGGGGCTCCACATTGCCGGGCCTTTGGAGCGGTTGAGCATACGAAATTGTATAGCGGATTTATCGCTTACAATACCTGAGTACCCGCCTAAGGCATCTATCTCACGAACAATTTGCCCTTTAGCAACACCGCCCATGGCCGGATTACAGCTCATTTGAGCAATAACGCCCATGTTCATGGTTATAAGCAATGTTTTGGAGCCTAAGTTGGCCGCAGAGGCTGCCGCTTCACAACCCGCATGACCACCACCTACTACAATTATGTCGTATTCTTTGTACAAGCAATAAATTTTGGACGGCAAAGATACGATTTGTTCATGAGAGGAAAACAAAACCTCTTAAACCACTATTTTGCGAAGCAAAAAAAGAGGGTTTTTACGTGCCGAAGGCAATTTTTCCTTAACGTTTTGGCTAAAATACGTTTTAATGTATTTTAGGTTTTGTTGGAAAATGTTCGTTCACTGTTTTCAGAAGTAATGTGTCTTTCAAATGATAAAATATAATTGTATCCGATCCAGAAGGGCAACAATTAGCATCATTGGGCATGTAAATTGTATAAGATTGAATCACAAACTCGTTGCTAAAGTCAAAATCATCACGTGCGTGTTGTTCCAATTGATCCATATCTATTGTATTGCCATTGGCATCAACCGCTTCCAATCTAGAAAACCCTCCACTTCCTCCACCTCTAGTATGCAGGTAAACCTCCGGGATACCATTTTGATCCAAATCTCTCATAAAAATTTCTTCTAGCATTTCTGATTCAAGAACTCTGTTTACTATTAATAGAGAATCGATATAGACTCTAATGGTATGTTCATGATATTCGGTTTCACCAGTTTCGACAATCTTAAATGAATGTCCTTTGAAGCTTTGATTTGAATAAAAAATAGTGTCAGAGTTGCTATTAACATGAGGTTGATAGGTATTGGTTCCGAGAGGCGTATTTACTTTACTAATATTGAAATTTGAGGTGGTGTTGGGGGATTTTTCTGAGCACCCGCAAGAAAGAAGCACTAAACTGAATATTAAATATCTAACTTTAAGAAACATTCTTACTAATATTTTCCAAACGTTGTTGGCAAACGTTATTTTTTATTATCAAATTCAGTCCAAAACTGTTCAAGTTTTTCACTAAAAATACCTTTTCGCATATCTAATTCGGCAATCTTTGAACTATAGTCCGAATAATTCTCCATTTCAGATTCACACACTAAAACTTCATCCACAATTTTGGTTCCGCTTTCCCATTGTTTGTCGGTCAAAAAATTCACGTATAGTTTGTTATTCCGATTGTCAGATTTCAGTCCACTTAAAATCCACTTTTCTTCAATCCACCAAGGCAAGGAATTTCCGTCCTGTAATTCAGTCAGTTCGAATTTTCTTTTTTCAAAACCTTTTAGTAAATCCTTTTTGTATTGTTTCATTTAATGTTTGCCAACGGTCGTAGCTATGAGTAGTGTGGGCGCAAACACGCACTTTCCTTTCGGTTGAGCACAGAGCCAAAACCTTGTTTTTCGGGTTTTTATCTTATTATTTCAAAAAACCAAAACAAGGTTTTGGCGGTCATTGCAAATAAGCGATTTATTTCGGGTTAAGCACCTAATCCCGCATTACTTATAGCCGTTGTTGTGCGCTGGCTTTCTACGCTTTTATTATTTTATCAGCTATGATTAAACATTCGTCTAAAGTTCCCAACATTCCGATTTGGTTTCTTTCAATATCTAATAACTTTTTTGCGATTTCATTTCTGTCAGCTCCGTTTTTTTTCAGTCGGAATATTTCTGGAACATAACCTTGATATTCATCTCTTGGCGCAATGTCATTAACTCCAATCGGGTCCCAATCATTCCAAAGAATATCATCGATTTTCTTGTAAACTATTAAATCTGTTGTTGAAGATATGCTGCTCTTAAATCCTTTGTTTCTTTGAAAAATTAGAATTGTGGACTTCACTTCTTGATGTAAATGTTCATCGTCAATCAAATCACAATATTGTAAGGCAAACATTGGGATAGCAAATCCGCTATTTGCATCAAAAGGTGCTGATTGTTCCGATGAATTATAAGTGACTTTGGCAACTCTTTCAGCCAATCTCAAATACAATTCAAAATCTTTGTCCTTATTCGATAAATTCAGCATTCTTATTTTGGTAAATTGGTTGTGAGCAAGTTTCCATTTTGCTTGGTCGTCAATAATGTCATAAAGTTCTAAAATCTCGACAGGTATTTTTTCTAAATATCTATCAAATCGAGATAAAACCAATCCTGCCCAACTTGGACGCACAATTTTCGGAACATTTTCAAAAATCCGCTGTCCAATTTTTATGTCAGTTTTTATTTCCTTCATTGGTTTTTTCAGCTTGCGCACAACTAGTTGTTAAACCAAATATACTCCAAAAATATATTTTAACACCAAATGAGGGCGTTAATCTGTTATAAAAAAGCGAATTATGTTAAATTTGCCCCATGCAGATTATAGCAGATTTTGTCAGAATATTGGAGTTAAAGCGTTATAGCCCTCAAACTATTAATAGTTATAAAGGACATTTAAATATGGTGTCTAGCTATTTTAAAGAAAGACCTTTTAAATCAATTAGCGATAAAGAATTATTTGAGTTTATTTACTATTTGGTTAATACTAAAAAAATCTCAGCATCTTATCAAAGACAGATTGTGGGGGGCTTGAAGTTATTTTACAAAGAAATATACAACAGATCAATTCCGTTTGAATATTTAAAGGTTACTCAAAGAGAGAAAAAACTGCCTCCAGTATTAAGTAAAAGAGAGGTTTTAAAAATTATAGACAATACAAATAATTTAAAACATAGAGCTATATTGTCTTTAATTTATAGTGCCGGACTGAGAATAGGAGAGTTGCTAGAGTTAAGAAAAGCAGATATTGATTCGGAAAGAATGCTAATTCATATAAAGGGAGCAAAAGGGAAAAAAGATAGACACACGATTTTATCAGAAAATGTATTGCAATTACTAAGAGAATATTATAGGCAATATAAGCCAAAAGAGTATTTGTTTGAAGGACAAAAAGGGGGAAAATATTCTGCCGAAAGTGCTGGGCAATTATTTAAAAGAGCAGTAAAAAAAGCACAAATAAAAAAGCCTGTTACTCTACATTCTTTAAGGCATAGTTTTGCAACTCACCTTTTAGAGCAAGGAATTGGGATAACCCATATACAAAAACTCTTGGGGCATAACAATATAAAAACCACCTTAATCTACACTCATATAGCAGATGAGTCTATTCAAAAAATAAAAAGTCCGTTAGACTAAATGAACTAGCGAAGCCCTTTACTTAATAACGCCACAAAAGCGTCTTCTTTGGCGCGCATTACTTGTTTTTCGTTGGTGGTTTTGTCTTTATAGCCCATAAAGTGTAATACTCCGTGTATCATTACCCGGTACAATTCTTTTATAAACTCCTGGTTGTAGGTTTTGGCGTTGTCTTTTACTCGGTCTATGCTTATAAAAATATCGCCTGAAATAAGTTGTTTTTCGGTATAGTCAAACGAAATAATATCGGTATAGTAATCGTGCTTGAGGTGTTGTTGGTTAATGGAAAGTAAATAGTCGTCAGAGCAAAAAATATAGTTTAAATCTTTGATGGAAAAGCCTTCTTTTTTGGCAGAATCAATGAGCCACCGTTTGATAATGGTTTTTTGTTTTAATGTGTAAGGGTTGTCTTGGTTATAAAAATTGATGGTGGCCGACATTATACTGCAACCATTAAATTGAATTTAAGGTCCACTCTTTTGCCGTTGTTTTGAAAGTCTACACCGTCAGCCAAATTTTTCATCAAGAAAACACCTCTGCCGCTTGGGTTTTCAATGTTTTCTGGGGCAGTAGGGTCGGGAAGGTTTTCATAATCAAAGCCGTCTCCTTCGTCTTCAATGCTAAACATAAGCTTGTCTTGTTCTTTTTTGAACTGAATGTTTACGGTTTTTTCTGGGTTGTTTTTATTTCCGTGCTGAATGGCATTATTTACCGCTTCGGTAACTGCAATTAAGAGGTTTCCAAAAGCATCTTCTTCTAACTGAAGGTCTCGGCAAATGTTTTCTATTAATGCTTCTACCTTGTGAAGGTTTTCTATTTTAGATTCTATCTTTAAATCAATTGCTACCACTAGTGTTTTGAATAGTTTTAAAGTACCCTGACACCTTTTCTTTGTAAAACGTAGAGAAGGATGGGGGTAGAGTTTTAAGTAATTCGATTTCCTTGTTTTTGATGCTATTATACTCAAAAAATTCGGAAGGGTTACGATATTCCTCATTTTTTGCTTCTCGTGACTCTCTTTTGTCGTCAAACTCTCTTTCACGCATGGCTTTTTCGGACTCTAACAAGCGAGTTAAAATTTCTTCCTGTCGCTGCATAGTTTGCCGGGTAAGGTTTTTATTAACCAAGTCCGTTTCGGTTTCTTCCATCATTTTAGAAATTTCGTTTAGCTTGTTTCCGGCTTTTTTCCCGTCCATTCCGCCTTCTGATTCCAATTGTTTTTGAAGCTCTTGTAGTTTTTGACGAAGCGCACCTTGTGTGGCGGCCATTTTGGCTATTTCTTTACTCATGCCAAAACCACCGGTTTTTCCTCCGTCATTTTTCTGTCCCGGTTTTTCTCCTTTTTCCAAAGCGTCTTTCATTTCCTGCATTTGCTTATTAAGCTGCTCTTGTAGTTTTTTCATATTGCCGATGGCAGCGCTGTTGCCCGGTTTTTGGCCGGGATTGGAGCCTGGGTTTTTACAGCTTCCGGAGTTTTGCTGGGCAGCCATTTGTTTTTGCATTTGCTGAACGGCTTCATCTAACAATAGCGCCAAGTTATTAATAGAGGTCATTGCCAGTTGTTGGCGAGAAGTAGCAACACCTGTGTTTCTGTTTGCCATTTGTTCAACGGCTTTGTCCATGTTATTGTTAATGGCATTGATTTCTTTATTAACGATAGATTGTAATTGAACTACTCTTTTACTCAACTCAAACAAAGAGTCCTGAATTACTTTTGAGGCATCTTTAAGCTGCTTTTGTTTTTGGGTGAGCGCCAAATAATTTGGGTCGGTAAAGTTGGTTGCTTTTACTTTTTCCATTAATTCTTCCTGGTCAAAAGACAGGCGTAATAAGTTCTCTAAAATTTGACGAAGGTTTTCCATGTCTTCTCCGGTTTGCTGTGATGACATTTGACCTTGCATTTGAGAAAGTTTGTCAGAAAGAGACTTCATGTCATCAGAAGCTTGCTTTTGCATTTCGGAGGCCTTGCTATTTTTTCCTTTTGAAATTTCTTCCTTTCCTTGCTCCATGTTTTCGTCTATCTTCTTTTGTTCGTCAGAAGTATTTGGCATTTCGTTTGGCCGCTCTAGCTCTTGGTTTTTTTCTTCCAGTTCTTTGAAGTCTTCTTGAATTTTGTCAAACTCTTTATTCAACTCTTCTTGCTTTTTTTCTAACTCTTCTTTTGAAAGCTCTTTGTTTTTGGTTTGCTCGGAAAGCTTTTCTTGTTTTTCCGCTAAATCATCCAATTTGTTTTTTAACTCATCCACTTTTTGCTCAACTTCTAATTGCTTGAACAATTCAAGGGTTCGGTCAAGCTCTTTTTCCAAATCTTCATTCTTCAATTCCATTTGCTCCAATTGTTGTTGAAGTTGATTTTTGTCCATCCTCTCCATTAGCTTTTCCATTTCCTCAAACATCTTTTTGAGGTCTTCGTTCATCAGCTCATCAAATATCTTCTGAAGTTGCTCTTGCTTCTCTAGAATCCTTTCGTCTATCTGCCTGTATTCTTCGTTTTTTTGATTATTCTGCTGGTTTTGTTGGTTGATTTGCTCTAGTTCTTTTTGAAGCTCTTTTTGTTGCTCTAACAGCTCGTCAAATTTTTTCTTTTCTTCCCAGCCCAAATTCTTTTTCTCCAGCATTTTTTTATTTAAATCTTCTAAGCCTTTTTTAATGTTTTTAGCAGAGTTAATGCTCTGTTGCAAGTCGTTTTTAATTTCTTCGTTATTCTTTTTGGTTTGCTCGCTTAGCTCATTTAATGTAGGCGCTTTAAACACCATTTTAGAAGACCTGCTGGATTTTCTTCCGTTAATGCCATCATTATCCCAAACTTCAAAATAATACTCTATTTCGTCTCCGGATTCAATATTAAGTGGAGCAAGGTTCCAGAAGTGGAAAAACTGGTCTTGATTGGAGTTGATATTAAATCCAATTTTTTCGGAATGAAGAGTTTTGTCTTCTTCTTTATTTAAAAAGCTATAGTTAAAAGTAAGTTGAGTAAGCCCATAATCATCTTTGATATAACCCTTAAAATAAACTCTTTTGGAAGACACAGAGTCTGTTCTTTGCTCCAGCTCGATGCTCGGATAAAGGTCAGGAACCACATCTATAAAATACCGAAGCGTATCTTTTGAGGCAATAAATTTATTTTTTCCGGAGATGGCATAAGGGCTGCTTTTGTAAAACTGTTTTTTGTATTGAAAGTTTGTTTCTGAAACTCTTTCTGCCTCCAAAGAGGTGTCTGCGATAGCCAGGCTTAGTTGCTCAACGTCCTGAGTTTGAAAATTCCATTTTACCACTGTTCCTTGAGGAATCTGCATATCTCCTGCATTTGAAAGCTGTTGATTAGAACGTTTTAAATACTTTGGATAAACCAACTCAACATCAAAGCCCTGAAGGCTTGGGTTGGGTAAAACAGAAATTTCATAAGGGGCAGAATAAAATCCGTCAGCGAAAAACCGAAAAGTGGTGTTTTCTTGAATGTTGTTAAAAGTAAACTCGTGTGAAAACTTATCTAGTTTGTCTAGCTTAAATAATTGCCCGCCAATTTCTACATAAACTTGTTGTGGAATTTCATTTCCGGAAAGCGTTGTGCTAACCGAAAAATCTTCATTTTTTATTGCCTGCAAATTAGCTGAATTCAGTTCAAATTTAAAAGGAGCAGGCTTTTCAAAGTAGGTGTTATAGTTGATGAGCCTTTCAGAGGAGTCGGTAAGAATATTGATTTTGTAAAGAGCAATTATCAGAAATAAAAACAAAGGAATAGCGGCATACTTTAAATACTTAATATTTTCACGAATGTCTATAGCTGCAGAAAAAGGAATAGGGTTTAATTCGGTTGTTTTTTGCTCAATGCTGGCTAATAACAACTCTGTTTGCGGTTGTTGATTAACTTGTTCGTTTAGCTGTAGAATATTTATCAGCTTATCTTTTACATTACTGAAGTGATTGCCAATTACCTTTGCGGCCTCCTGGTGAGAGATGACATCGCCTAATTTATTTAGCTTCATTAAAGGAAGAGCGATATACTTGGATAAAAAGAAAAGGGTTATTCCTACAAACCCAAAAAATAATCCGCCCCTGACTGTAGAGCTAAAGTTTCCGTAGTACTCTAACACAGCCGCCAAAATAAAGTAAGAACCAATGGCAGTAATGCTTAGCAAAGCACCTTTTATTAATTGGTTTTTATAATACTTCCTGATGAAAGCATCAATTTTTTGAAGGATGATATGGTATGTGTTATTTCTCACTGTGTTTAGTAACGGTAAAGTTCGGAAAAAGTTTTTCAATAAGATGTTAAAAAATCAAAACTTCACAGATTTCTTATTCTGGCAAAAACACCAAGCGGTAATTTTACCCCTGAAGAAGCTTGTAGATAGAGCTCCCCAATTTCTTTTTCCTGGGAAGAAAGCGGTTGTATAAAGTTTTCTAATATCATAGAAGAAAAACCTAAGGAATAAGTATTTAGCACTAAAAAGTGCTGCTCTTCCAACATACTAAAAACATGCTTAAGCATTTCGTTAATATCTCTTTCCAGTTTCCAGTTTTCACCTTTTGGCCCATGACCAAAAGCAGGGGGGTCTAGTATTATGCCGTGAAACTTTTTTCCATTTCTGGCAGCTCGTTGGCAAAACTTCATGGCATCATCCACAATCCAACGAATGTTTTCTAAGTTGGATAATTCCATGTTTTGGTTAGCCCAAGTTACCACCTGCTTAATGCTGTCAAGATGCGTAACATCGGCACCAGCTCTTTTTGCAGCAATAGAAGCACCACCAGTATAAGCAAAAAGGTTTAAAACCTTTGGTTCTTCAATTGTTTTTTTAAGCTCAAAAATACTGTCGGCAATAAAATCCCAATTGGCAGCCTGTTCGGGAAAAATACCGACATGTTTAAATGATGTGAGGCCAAGCCTAAATTTTAAGTTAAGTGGATGATACTTAATATTCCATTGTTCCGGGCTGCCTTTTTTTAAACAATCCCATTTTCCTTTAGAACTTGAAAGACCAACAAACTTGTAATTTGCTTTTTGCAGCCATTCTTTTTCTGAAAGCTTTCTATCCCAAACGGCTTGTGGCTCAGGGCGTATAGTAATTACTTCACCAAACCGCTCCAACTTTTCTTCGTTGCCACAATCAATCAACTCGTAATCTTTCCACTGAGTAGGAGTAAGCAAGGTAATATTCATAATGCAAAGTTAATATTGTAAACTTATTTTTATATTTAGCCTTTAAAATCTTAAAGTATGAAATATCTATCTATAACATTTGTTGCCCTTGCAATGTTTTCTTTATCTTGTAAAAAAGATGAGTGCGTTGAAAAAAAGAATATTCAAGAAAACTGTGTATGCTATCAAATTGCAGAACCGGTTTGCGGATGTAATGGACAGCAATATACAAATGCGTGTTATGCCGAGTGTGATGGAGTATTGACTTATACTGAAGGTCCTTGCGGGCAATAACATAAGGAAAGAGGAAAAGCCAGCCCTGACCAATGTCAGGGTTTTTTGTTTTATATGGGTGCTTTTATTTGTAATTTTGCAGAAATTTATGGTTTATGTACATTGAACAACTTTATACCGGCTGTCTTGCAGAAGCTGCTTACTATATAGAATCTGAAGGAGAGGCGGCCATAATTGACCCACTCAGAGAAACAGAGCCTTATATTCAAAAGGCAGCTGCAAGAAATACAAAAATCAAATATATTTTTGAAACCCACTTTCACGCAGACTTTGTTTCAGGTCATGTGGATTTAGCCAAAAAAACAGGTGCAAAAATTGTTTTTGGACCAAACGCTCAAACTTCTTATGATGCCTACTCAGCAAAAGACGGAGAAGTTTTTGAAATAGGAAAAATCAAAATAAAAGTGCTTCATACACCGGGACATACATTAGAGTCAAGCACTTTTTTATTAATCGATGAAAATGGTAAAAACCACTGTATTTTTACCGGAGATACTCTTTTTATTGGTGATGTCGGCCGCCCGGACTTAGCTATTGGAAATGGATTAACACAAGAAGATTTAGCGGGAATGCTTTACGACTCTTTAAGAAGTAAAATTATGCCATTAGAGGATAACGTTATCGTTTATCCTGCACATGGGGCGGGCTCTGCCTGTGGAAAGAAAATGAGCGATGAAACCTTTGCAACTCTTGGTCAACAAAAGGAAACAAATTACGCATTACAAAATATTAGTAAAGAAGAATTTGTGAAAGAACTGACTACCGGAATTATGCCTGCTCCTCAGTATTTTGCAAAAAATGCAATGTTAAACAAGGGAGGGTATGAAAGTATAGATAATGCTATGCAAAAAGGAACAAAGGCACTTTCGGCCGATGAGGTAGAGCAACTGCAAAGTCAAGGAGCGCTTGTTCTGGATACTCGCCACCAAAAAGAGTTTTGCGCAGGGCATATTCCAAACGCATGGTTTATTGGCTTAGGTGGTCAATTTGCTGTTTGGGTAGGAACATTGATAGAAAACCTAAATCAACCCATTATAATTATAGCAGAAGAAGGAAAAGAAGAAGAAGCTGTTTTACGACTAGCTAGGGTTGGTTACGATAATTGTGTGGGTTATTTAAATGGGGGAATGAAAGCATGGAAAAACGCAGGAAAAGAGGTGGCTAAGCTAACCTCTGTTGAAGCTTCTGAGCTTACCGGAAAAGAGAATATTGTTGATGCTAGAAAGCCAAGTGAATATGAAGAAGGCCATGTAAAGGGAGCTGTTTCTTATCCGCTGGATTTTATAAATAGCCATTTAAATCAATTAAATAAAGAAGAAACACATCACATTCATTGTCGTTCCGGATATCGTTCTGTAATAGCATGCTCTATACTACAGGCTAACGGCTATAAGAAATTAGTTGATGTTGCCGGAGGTTATCTGGCTATTGAAAAAACAAATCTACCTTTAGAAAAAGCAGAAATGGCATAGGGTAGTTTTAATCGAAACTATTTGTAATTTTTTTTCGTTTACAGTTAGCCAAAAGTTATTTTCAATACCAAAAAATGCTAACAGATTTTATCTCTTTGTTTTATCCAAGAATATGTGAGGGGTGCGGTCAGCCTTTACTTAAGCACGAAGAAACAATTTGTTCTGGGTGTGAGATTAGTCTCCCCAGAACGGAATATGCTAAAGAATTGATGAACCCGGTAATGAAAATTTTTTTAGGTAGAATAGACCTGCAAGCAGCAACAGCGCTTTATTTTTTTCACAAGGGAAATCGATTACAAGGATTAATGCATAAGCTCAAATATAATGGTATACAAGAAATAGGAATGCGCTTTGGCAACTACTTAGGAAGAGAGCTAAAAGAAGCCCCTTTATTTAGCGATATAGATGCTGTTTTGCCAATTCCGCTTCATCCAAAAAAGCAAAAGAAAAGAGGATATAATCAAGCGGAAATGATAGCACAAGGACTGTCAAAAGTGACTAATAAAGAGCTAATAACAAATAACCTATACAGAAACATCAATACAACATCTCAAACAAATAAAAACAGAGAAGAAAGGTGGAAAAATGTTGAAAAGGTTTTTCAATTAAGCGAACCAAAGGCCCTTGAAGGCAAGCATGTTTTATTGGTAGATGATGTAGTTACAACAGGGGCAACCATAGAAGCATGCGCCCAGACGTTAAAACAAGTAACCGAAAAAGTAAGTGTTGCAACGATAGCCTACGCCCATTAATTCCCGAATGAGATACTCATTTAAGACTCAAAAAACAATTTATTCAGCGGAAGCATTACTTTTGTATTATGGCAGAAGAACTAATTGTAGACACAAAACTTTCTCGGGAGGAAAAATATAAGTCGCTGCTACCTCAAATAAAAGCGCTAATTGAACCGGAGGAAGATTTAATTGCCAACCTTTCTAATATTGCCTCAGCACTAAAATACGGCATGGATTTTTTTTGGGTGGGGTTTTATTTAGTTAAAGGAAATGAGTTGGTTTTAGGCCCATTCCAAGGAACGCTGGCATGCACAAGAATTGCAAAAGGAAAAGGAGTTTGCGGAGCTTCTTGGGAACAAGCAAAAACTATTATAGTTGATGATGTGGAGGAGTTTCCCGGACACATAGCGTGTAGTAGCTTATCAAAGTCAGAAATTGTGGTGCCGGTTTTTGATAGCCAAAATCAAGTTAGAATTGTGATAGACGTAGATAGCGATAAGCTATCATCATTTAATAAAACCGACCAAATTTATTTAGAAGAGTTAGCCCAATTAATATCCTCCAAGCTATAATGAAGTTATTGCAAACAGGAATATTTTTAGCCATAATCAACTTGCTGTTCTCTTGCGCTCAAATGTCAACACCAACGGGAGGAGAGAAGGATGTTCAACCTCCCAAAGACTCACTTTATTTTCCTAATAATTACTCTGTAAACTTTTCCTCCAAAACAATTGAAGTCAGGTTTGATGAATACATTAAACTAAACTCAGCAAGCACAAACGCTATTATTAGCCCGGTGATGTCAAGCATGCCAAAGTTTAAGGTAAAGGGAAAAAAACTAATTATAGAGCTACCGGATAGCTTACAACAAAACACAACCTATTCAATACAACTGCCGGATGTTATACAGGACATTACAGAAGGAAACAAAATAAGCAACTTTAAATATGTGTTTTCAACCGGAAATGAACTTGATTCTTTAAGCATTAGTGGAAAGGCCATAGATGCTTTTACACTTAAACCAATGGAAAAAATATTGGTCATGTTGTATAAGGAAATGTCAGACAGCATTATTTTTAAAGAGAAACCCTTTTACCTTTCAAAATCGAATAGCTCAGGAGTTTTTTCATTAACTAACTTGAAAGAAGGAAACTACAAGCTGGTGGCTGTAAAGGATGAAAACAGCAACTATTTGTTTGATGTAAATGAGGAAATAGCGTTTTTAGATAGCACAATAGTGCTTAATAAAAACATAAGCAATGTTAATCTTTATAGCTTTAAAGAGGATCACAGAAAGCAACAGGTAAAAGATGCAAAATACACCTCACCCGCAGAAATATCTATTGTTTTCAATAAGCCGTTTGAAAAAATGGATGTATCAATGTCTGGCAAAACGCTTATATATAAGCAAGCAGAGTCAAGACTTAAAGATTCTTTAAAGATTATACTCAAAGCAATTCCTCCACAAGACAGTATTTTTTTATACCTCTCTGATGCTGATTTCTTAGACACAATAGCAGTTGTAAAACCAACACCGATTGATACTAACTTAATGGCTTCAAAGACAAGCCTCATTGGAAACAAGCAGCCAATTTTTAAACCTTTTGAATTGTTACTATCATCTCCTTTAAAATCGATTGACGAACAAAAGGTTTTTTTAACAGAAGATAGCGTTGAGGTTAAGATAAATGCGCTTATTAAAGGAGAATTTGACAATCAGGTAGTTATTAATTATGCCTGGAAGGAGGACGCTAGCTACCAACTTTATGTTTTGCCAGAGGCAACAAAGTCTATTTACGAAATAACTAACGACACACTACAATATAGCTTCAGAATTATGCCGGAGGAGGATTTTGGAAAAGTAAAAATTACATTGTTTGAAAGGGCAGAAACGACAATTATAGAGCTAATACAACAAGAGAAAGTAGTAAAGCGACTGTTTCTCTCTCCTAATCAAAATGAAGTAGAGTTTACAGGGCTGGTGCCGGGAAAATACGACCTAAAAATGATTGTCGATGAAAACAATAATGGGTATTGGGACACAGGAAACTACTTAAGCAAGAAGCAGGCGGAGAAAACCTATTTTTTTAAAGGAGGATTTTCAATAAAAGCAAATTGGGAACAAGAAGTTAAGTGGGTTGTAGAATAAAAAAAGCGGACTTTTTGGTCCGCTAATTAAATTTTTTGGAAGGCTTATTTAACGGCTGCCGCTTTAGCTTTTACTTTTTCTACCACCTCTCCTTGAGTCTTAATTTCTTTTTGTTTTGACTCTTGGTCTTTTTTATTCTTTTCGATGTCTTCTTTTGCTTTTTTAATGTCTTCTTCCCACCCTGCTATATCTTTTTCCAGCTTCTCTTTGTCTTTCACTAAATCTTCTTGCTCCTTTTGAAGTTTTTCTAAGTTCTTTTCTTCTTCTTTTAGAACTGCTCCAATAGCATTTTTGGTTTCCTGCACACCAAAATCGTAAACAATACCTTTGGCCACCTTAAACTTATCTCCGTGTTGAGATGATGATAGAAACACACCACCTAAATCAAAACCAATAATAACCTTCACGTCTTCTTTTCCCGACTGTTCTACTTTTCCGTAAAGGTCAATGGTATTATCGCTAATCTTTTTGATTTCAGCGTCATCTCCAAACATTTCCTTTTTTGAACTTACTTTTGCATTGTACTTTTTCATTAGGTCTTTTAGCGCTTTTTCTACATCAGAAACATTTCCTCCATAAATAATTACTGACAACGCATTTACATTTCCTTTAGAAAAAGAATGGTTACCTTCTTGAACCTCAATTGATTTTTGAGCTGAAATCGTCAAAAAGCAAAGAGCGGCAATAGCCGTAAAAATAAACTTCTTCATAATTTTTAATTTTTTAACTGGTTAGTATTTTCTTCTTCCTCATTTAATTCTTCTATTCCTGAAATGCCGCCAGAAACTATAAACTTCATTACAACAGATGCAGGAACGTCTAGCTTTGTTACATTTTCTTGAGGAACAATGTACAAATTTCCTGAAAAATTATATGAATGAGGCAAATATACAGCTACTTTAGCATTATCTATGCCAAGTTTATGTAAGTCCGGCTCAGTTAGAAACCCCAACTTTTCTAAATCCCCATCTTTATTCATTTTTACAAGCACCGGGTGACCAAACTTTTTATCTTTTCCAACAAATGCCGAAAAAAGGTCTTTTAAGGAAGAATAAATGGTTTTGATGAGCGGAACTCTATCAAGAAGACTATTAAAGTAATACCTTAAAGGGCGGGCAATTATGGTAGAGGCAAAATACCCCAAAACGGTAAATATGATTAACAAGATTAAGATCCCTAATCCGGGAACTTTTGCATCAATAGGGATTATACCATCAATAAAAATGAAAATGCGATAAACAATGTAGCAGAGAATCGCAACAGGGCCAATATATAGCAAGCCTTGAGCAAGGTAGCCTAAAAGCCGCTTACTTATTTTTTTGATTTTAAATCTAATTTCAGACATTAAGATAGTGTAAATTAAAGCTATAAAAGCATTTTAAAAACACTACAAAGCTAAAGGAAAAAAATGGTTATTTTTTCTTAGGACGATATTCAAACGGGATTTTATTGATTTGTTTTTCCGTAGAAAGAACAATCATCGTTTCAATTCTATCTATTTCAGCTATATGATTGAATTTATCACGCACCATTTTATCAAAAGCAGGAATATCTCTTACCATTACTTTTAAGAGAAGGTCTGCCTGTCCCGTAACTTGATAGCACTCTACAACCTCATCAATTGACTGTACATGTTGGGCAAACTTGTCAATAGCATTGTTTGCTTGCCTTACTAAAGAAACCTGCATATATGCAATTATACCTATGTCTAAAGCGGTTTCTTCAACCTTTGCATGATAACTTTTTATAACACCGGTACTTTCAAGCTTTTTTACCCTTTCTAATGTGGGTGCAGGAGAAAGCCCAATTTCTTTTGATAACTGCAAGTTAGTTATTTTTCCGTTTTCCTGTAAAATCTCTAAAATGCTTAAGTCAATACTGTCAAGCTTCTTGCTTTCTTTCATGAAATAATGTTTTAATTATAACAAAAATAAAAAATTTTATATCACACAATAATTTTATATAAAATTGGCTTGGAGGGAGAAGCGTCATTTTCAAATGAGGCAATCATTAAGTTAAGTAAATATGAGCCATCCAAAATATTGTTTGGCGCATAAATAAGCTCTGTTATTGTTTTGTCTAACTCGGGTTTTGTAGGATAGTTCCAAAAAGCTTTATGAGCCTTTAAAAGCCCGCCATCCAATTCTTTATCAACAGATGGAGTGTCAATCAAAAGGTGCTTTATTCCGCATGAATTTAAATACAAAATAGCATTTTCGTCTATGTAAGGCGGGTTTGTGTTGCTATACTGTTTTGTAATTTTTTCTTCGTTATTTGGAACTGTTCTAATTATTATGGCAGATGCGTTTTTGTCAATTTTGTCTTTAAACTGCCGTATCGTAATTACCAAATCATCATTTTCTCTTTGCTCCGGAATAACTGTTATCAGCTGCGCTATAAAAAAGAAAGAGGTTAAACAGTTGTTCAAAGAATAAAATTCTTTACTAATGTGCCCGACACATTCTGTGTGGGTTCCATGCCCATGAGGGTTAAAAAAGATATTTCTAAAATTTACAGCGCCACCTAAACTAACATCACCTATAAAGCCCTCCATTTTAACAGGTTCAAATCTAACCGGTGGCACATACCATGCTGTTGCATTGCCCTCCTTAATCGGAAAAGAGATGTCTAATGGCTTTGAGAAATCAACTTTACAAGAAAGGCCATCTATTATTATTTCTGAAAAATTACTCAATCTGCAAACAATTCTAACGCAATATTATCAGCCATAAATTTAGCCTTTTCATTTAAATACAAAAGCTGATTGTCTTTTATTATCAACTTTCTATTTAAAAGATCTTCTGTTTGAGTGATAAAATGGTTATAAAACATTGGGAAATCTGATTTAATTTTTTGCATAGATGTTCCCCAAATGGTTCTTAATGAGGTCAGCACATATTCATTATACCGATTTTTTAAAGTCAAAACTTCCTTTTCAAAAAAGGGTTCGTTTGAAGAAACATGTTTGATATAAAGACTGTTGTTTTTAATATTCCATTGCCTTGAAATGCCATCAAAAGAATGCGCTGAAGGGCCTAGCCCTAAATATTTAGCTCCTTTCCAATAAGAGGAGTTGTGTTTAGAAAAACCACCCTCTTTACCGAAGTTGGAAATTTCATAATGAATAAAGCTGTTTTGTTTTGCCACTTCAACCATTAAATCAAACTGGCTTAGAGAAGTTTCATCATCCGGAATTAACGAAGCGTTACTTGAAACCAATTTTGCTAAAACTGTTTTTGGTTCAACGGTTAAACAGTAAGCCGAAAAGTGAGGTAAGTTTAGCGCCATTACTTTATCAAGGTTGTCTTGCCACTGACTATAACTTAAGCTTGAAAAGCCGTAAATAAGGTCAATAGTAATGTTTTCAATACCACCATCTTGTGCAATTTTAATGGAAGAAAAAGCTTCTTTAGCAGAATGAGAGCGGTTCATCCATTTTAGATGTTCATCAAAGAAAGACTGAACGCCAATGCTTAAGCGGTTAACACCAATTTCTTTAATTTCTCTAACATAGTTTGGAGAAATATTTTCCGGGTTTACTTCTAGTGTAATTTCAGCATCTTTTTTGATGTAATGAGTTTCATTTATTTTTTTTAATAAAGAAGAAAGCTCATTTAGAGATAACAAACCGGGAGTTCCTCCGCCAAAATAAACTGTTTCAATAGGCTCGCCACCCAAATAGTTCTTTCTAATAGTTAACTCTTTTAAAATGGACTGAACTAATTCGGTTTTGTTTTTTAAAGAAGTAGAAAAATGAAAGTCACAGTAGTGACAAGCTTTTGTGCAAAAAGGAATATGAATATAGATTCCGGCCAAAACTATTTTTTAAGAACTATTCTGAAAGTCGTTCCCTTTCCTATCTCAGAATGCTTGACAAATATTTTTCCATCATGATAGTTCTCAATTATTCTTTTTGCCAAAGACAAACCAAGCCCCCAGCCTCTGTCTTTTGTGGTAAAACCTGGTTCAAAAACAGTCTTAATTTTATTTTGCGGAATACCTTTTCCGGTGTCGGTAACATCAACATAAACGTATTGTACTTGATCAACAAAGTGAATAGTAATTTTTCCTTTTCCCTCCATTGCATCAACCGCATTTTTTATTAGGTTTTCCAGTACCCAACCAAAAAGAGAGGTGTTAAGCCCCACCCTCAGTTCATCTTTTGGCGGCACAACATCAAATACAACATTGTTAGAAATGCGCGATTTTAAATAATTGACCGATTCATTAACTGCAGCATAAATATCTTCGGATTTAAGGTTAGGAATTGAGCCAATTTTCGAAAAACGCTCTGTAATTGTTTCGAGCCTGTTCAAGTCCTTTCCTATTTCAACAATAATTTTTTTATCAAGGTTAATGTCTTTTGTTGCTAAGTATTCTTTCCATGCGATTAAAGAAGAAAGAGGCGTTCCTAATTGGTGTGCTGTTTCCTTTGCCATACCAACCCAAACCTGATTTTGTTCTGCATTGCGAGAGGTGCTAAATAAGTAGTAAGAAATTAATAAAAACAGAGCAATTACGGCAAACTGAATGTAAGGAAAGTATTTCAGCCTTGTTAAAATAACAGAGTTTTTGTAAAAAATCTGATGTTGATGTTCGTTATTTAAGTCAACTAAAATAGGCTCGTTTTCTAGCTTCATTTCTTCTAGAATAATGGACAGCTTAGAGGTGTCTTTCGGCTCAATATTTCCATGTTCTAAGATGTTTGTGCCGCTGCTGTCAGTGAAAATAACTGGAACCGAAGCAGAGTTAATAACCACTTCTGAAATAAAAGAGGAAATCAGGTTTTCAATTACATTTTTCAGGTCAGAAAATATTTTGGAATCATTGTAATATAGTCGTTGTTTTTTCCCTCCAAATGTTTCAATTTCAATGGGCGGGTACTTTTCTTTCATTTGATTTAACAAGGAGCGAAGTAAAAGAGTATCTTTTTCTTTTTCAGCGGTAAGCCCTAGGTTTCTGTGGGTAAATATTTTTTCTCCTTCGCCAACAGCAATTACAGGAATGGTTGTGTTACTTGAAATTAATTCAATATAAAAGTTTCTGTCCTCATCATCATTTGTATAAGCAATTCTACGAGTAGCCTTTGCCCAAATTTCAATTCGTTTTCTTTCTTCTACGGTAATGTCTCCAAATAAGCTGTTTGTATAGTTTACCAGCTCGGCTTTGCTTTTAATAGCCTCAGCCCAAAGTTTTACCTTTTGCTTTTCTTCTTGAGATATTTGGTCAACAATATAGTTAGAATACCATATTGATAAAGACACAATAACTAGCGCTATTAAAGAAAGAATAAGCTTCCACCTCTGCTTTCGCGAATAAATATTCAACTAACTTAAGTTTAAGAAAAATGTTAAAAAAGTAGAAATAAAGCTATAGGCGAATTTTTTGGAATCCCAAAGGTAAACAATTTTCAAGAAAACAAAAGACAAAGCTTTGGGATGAAAATAATTAGACCAATTAAAAATGAAAAGAAGGAAAAAACTAGCGTTGCAGCAGCAGCCATATCTTTTGTTTTTTTTATTCCCGGAGAGAAGTTGGGGTGAAGCGCATCAGCTAACTCTTCAATAGAGGAGTTAAACAATTCGGAGGCTAGCACGCCTGCCATGCAAATTAAAACAGCAAGCCACTCTAATGGGGGATATTTTGAGGAAAAAGCCAAGAAACACCGAGAACCCTCCAAGTAAAAATTGAATTTTAAAGTTGGGCTGTAGATAAGCATACTTTATACCGTTAAAAGCAAATGAAAAGCTTCTAATCCTTTTTAAAACAAAATCCTTCATTTTCAGATAACGAAACGAAATAGAAATATTATTTGAAAACTCCTAAATGTTGTTAAAAATCGTAAGCCTTTAAAAAACGAATTACAACTCAAAAGCTTGATTTATTCTTGCGACATGAAACCCATTTTCATGAATAGTTTTATAGGCGTTACTTTCTTCTATTAAAGCAGGGTTTGTGTGATTTAAGTGAATAAAATAAATCTTATTTTTTTCAGAATCGGTTAAGTCTTTGAAAAGCGACATACTTTCAATAATAAAGGGGTGGGGAATCTCAGAAATATTTCGACTGTTTATTTCTTCAGCATCATAAAAGGTGGCGTCAAGAAAAGCGAAATCAACACTTGAAATTTCTTCTATAATACTTTTATCCCACTTTCCCCATTTGTCTATATCAGGAATAAACAGTGCAGACTTATTTGGCCCAATAATTTTATAACCAACGGTTTCAGAAAACTCATCACGGTGGGGAACTAAAAAAGGAACAACTTTAATCCTTTGGTTTAAAAATAAAGAGGACTCGTTTTTTAATTCTTCAATTCGAATGTTTTTTAGCGTAATCAACTGACTCCAAGGACCGTTTTGCTCTAAAAACGATTTCATTTTTGGCATGGCATATACAGGAACATCATTAGCGTTCATAGCTTCTCTGCCTAAATACATTAATCCGGCATAGTGGCCAATGTGTGCGTGCGTCAAAAACAAACCATCCGGTGTTTCTTTTTCCTGAAAATAGCAATAGGACTTTAGTAGTTTCATTTGAGTGCTGAGGTCTGGAGTAGCTTCAAACATCCAGTTTTGTTGCGACTCATAATCTATTAAACCAAGAGCAACGACTTTTCTATTTGGATTAGGTTGTGAAAAAAGGTCTTTACAACAATCTTTTTTACAGCCTGCATGTGGTGAGCCTGCATCTTGCACCGTTCCTAAAACAACTATTTGTACGCCTTCTTTTTCATTAGTTTTTTGTGTTTCAGGATTGGCTTTATTGACAAAAGCATCTTGTTCGCTTGTATCAGAGCATGAAAAAAACAGAAAGATTAGTGAAAAGAAAATCAGCCGAATAATCATTAGGCTAAGTTAGAAAATTACCTTGAACAACCCCTAAGGACGTCTAGTCCATTTGCATAGAGCATAAAGGCTAAAAGAAAAATCATTCCCGCCATTTGAGCATACTCTAAAATTTTTTGATTAGGCTTTCTTCCTGTAATAATTTCGTATAATAAGAACATTACATGTCCGCCATCAAGTGCTGGAATAGGCAAAATGTTCATGAAAGCTAAGATGATAGAAATAAACCCTGTTGTTGCCCAAAAAGACTGCCAATTCCATTTTTTCTCGTAAAGTCCACCTATGGTTCCAAACCCGCCAATTTGCTGAATACCCTCTTTGGTAAAGACTAATTTAAATTGCTGAACATAACTATCTAATGTGCTAATTGCTTCACCAATACCGGCAGGAATAGCCTCTACAAAACCATAAGTTTTCTTTTCTATTTCAAAGAATGTTTCGGGATGAACGTTTCCTACACCAATAGTTCCTTTTTCTGAAACTTTAACGGGAAAAGAAACAGTATCGCCACTTCTTAAAACAGAAAGAGAAACTTCCCTTTCTTTGTATGCACCAATTTCTCTGGCAAAATCTTGAAAGAATGGAGTTAAAACATTATTAATAGCAATTATTTGGTCGCCTTTTTGTATTTCAGATTCTGCAGCGGGCATACCAGCAACGATGGTGTCAGCAACAAAAGGTACTTGTTCTTGAAACAACCCCCTTACCCTTGCGGCAACAACTTTATTTTCAAAACCTTCAGGTATGTCAATGGTTATTTTTTCACCATTTCTATCAACTACTACAGAGCTAATCTCATCGTTTAGAAGAATTTCTTTCGTAATGGTTCCGTAAGTATAATCATCAGGAACTGGCTTTCCTCCTAACTCAACTATTTTATCTCCATTTTGAAAACCAATATCCAGCGCTAATGAATCGCAATAAACACCGTAAGTTGCATTATTGGCGGGCAAATATTCTTTTCCCCAAACAAACAAAACCATAGCGTAAATAAGCATTGCCAAAAGAATGTTTACGATTACTCCTCCACACATAATGATTAATCTTTGCCATGCAGGCTTAGAGCGAAACTCCCAAGGCTCAGGGTCTTTTGCCATTTGTTCTTTGTCCATGCTTTCGTCCACCATACCGGATATTTTTACATATCCACCAAGTGGCAACCAGCCAATTCCGTATTCGGTTTCACCTTTTTTGTATTTGAATAAAGAAAACCAAGGATCAAAAAACAGGTAAAACTTCTCTACTCTTGTTTTAAAAAGTTTGGCGGGAATAAAGTGCCCAAGCTCATGTAAAATAATAAGAATAGAAAGGCTCAGTAAAAACTGAGATATTTGAATTATAATATCCATTAGATGATTAACATGGCATCGCCATAACTGTAAAACCTATATTTTTCTTTTATAGCTTGCTTGTAGGCCTCCATCACCAAATCGTAACCACCAAAAGCACAAACCATCATCAAAAGAGTAGATTCCGGTAAGTGGAAGTTGGTAATCATGCTATTAGCAACGGTAAAGTCATAAGGAGGGAAAATAAATTTATTTGTCCACCCTTTATATGGCTGAAGTTTTCCTTCCGTTGAAAAAGAAGACTCAATGGCACGCATAGTGGTTGTTCCTACAGCACAAATTTTTGATTTTTTTGCTTTTGCGGCATTCACAATATCGCAACATTCTTGAGTGATTTCAATTTCTTCAGAATCCATTTTGTGTTTAGTAAGATCTTCTACCTCAACAGAACGGAATGTCCCTAAACCAACATGAAGTGTAGTAAAAGCAAAGTTAATTCCTTTGATTTCCATTCTCTTCATTAAGTTTTTACTAAAGTGTAGTCCGGCAGTAGGAGCAGCAACAGCACCTTCTTTTGATGCGTAAACCGTTTGATATCTTTCTTCATCGGTTTCGTCAGCAGCGCGCTTTATATATTTTGGAAGCGGAGTACTTCCTAAACCCAACAAAGTAGCTTTAAATTCTTCGTAAGGTCCGTCATAAAGGAAGCGCAAGGTTCTTCCTCTTGATGTTGTGTTGTCAATCACTTCAGCAACCAAGTCGTCTTCACCGAAATACAATTTATTTCCAATCCTAATTTTTCTAGCTGGGTCAACCAACACATCCCACAAAAGACTTTCTCTGCTTAACTCTCTTAAAAGAAAAACTTCAATTTTTGCTCCAGTTTTTTCTTTATTTCCATAAAGCCTTGCAGGAAATACTTTAGTATTATTCATGATAAAGGTATCTCCGTCACCAAAGTACTTTAACACATCTTTAAAAACCTTATGCTCAATTTTACCTTTTTCTCTATTAATCACCATTAATCTTGATTCATCTCTTTCTTTAGCCGGTCTTTCTGCTAGTAGATTTTTGGGAAGGTCAAACTTAAATTTTGATAATTTCATGTTTATCTATTTGTTAATTTAACTGAAAATGAACTCTTTAGCGAATTGCTTTTAAGCCTATTTTCTCAATAATAAATCACACCAGGTGTGAAAGGGCTGCAAATTTATAAAAACTAACTGATTAAGAGAATAGTTATTTGATAATCACAGTATTTTTGGTGATAGACGGTTTTATTGTAATATCCTTTTCGGTTGTTTCTATGGTTATTTCAGGAAAATAGTGGCCAATACGCTCTCTTTTTAAATCGTAAAGAAAAGCACCTGAATGGAGTTTTTCACCAAAATCTCTGGCCATAGAACGAATATATGTTCCTTTGCTGCAAACGATTTTAAAATAAACCAGCGGAAGTTTAATTTGAGTTACCTCAAAAGACATGATTTCAATTTCATTTGCTTTAATTTCTTTTTCATTACCTGCACGAGCTATTTCATAAGCTTTTTTACCGTCAATTTTTTTTGCTGAAAATAATGGAGCAACTTGCATTTGCTTCCCCAAAAAAGTTTGAGCGACTGCTAGAATTTGTTTTTCTGTGATGTGGGAAATATCAAATGTGTTATCAACTTCTTTTTCCCTATCGAAACAAGGTGTTGTTGCCCCTAAGTAAAAGCAACCAGAGTATTCTTTTTCTAATAGCTGATATTGTTGAATGTTTTTGGTTTCTTTTCCGTAACAAACAATTAAAAGACCTGTAGCCAAAGGGTCTAACGTGCCGGCATGACCAACCTTTAGTTTTTTTACATCAAATTTTTTTTGAAGGAGATAACGAACTTTTTTTATCACCTGAAAAGAAGTCCAACCATAAGGCTTGTCAATTAAAAGAATTCCATGTTCGGGCGAGCTGACTTTTTCTAAAAGCTCTGCCATTAGGAGAAAATAATGGTTAAGACACCAACTAAAAGGCAGTAAATGGCAAAGTAGGTGAGCTTACTTTTTTTAACAAGAGCAATCATCCAATTACAGGCAAATATTCCGCTAACAAAAGCCGCTATAAAGCCGACTGTTATTACTCCTATATTGGTAGTTTCGGTAACTATGGTTTCTGCATCCATAAACTCTTTGGCCATAGCCCCAAAAATTAAAGGCAAGACCATTAAAAAAGAAAAACTGGCTGCTTTTTCTCTGCTAACCCCCAGAAGCAAAGCGGTTGCAATGGTAGCGCCTGAACGAGAAATTCCGGGCAATATAGCAATGGCTTGAGCAACGCCTATTACAAAGCTGTTGCCGGCACCTAAATCTTTGGATTTTGGTTTGTAAACATCAGTAAAATAAAGTAAAATAGCAGTAATTATTAGAAATACGCCAACCCATAAAACTCTGCCACTCATTAATGCCTCAAGCTCATCTTTAAACAAAACACCAACAATAGCTGCCGGTATCATAGAAAGAGCAATAAAAAGAGAGAATTTGGTGGAATCATTCCACTGAAATGAAAAAAGATCTTTTATTAGTTGAAAGATATATTTTCTGAAAACAACAATTGTAGATAAAGCCGTTGCTCCATGAAGAAGTATAGTAAAAAGTAATTCTTCTTCACCGCTTCCTAACTGAACACCTAAAAGAGATTTAGCTATTTCAATATGTCCGCTGCTACTCACGGGCAAAAACTCAGTTAAACCTTGTACAATGCCAAGAATAATAGCTTCTAATAAAGACATTAATTTATTCTTCTACTGAATTATTTTTTTGACGAGACCCCTTAAGAATAGCGTAAACTACTAAAGCAAAACCAATCATTACAACAATAGGAGCAAGGGTAATTCTTCTTGGACTTAGGACTTCTTCACTGAAAACATTCGGGTCATCAGAGCCGCCTCCGGCCATTAAGCAAAAACCTAAAACAATTACTCCAACAGCAATTAAAAGCCATTTATAGTTTTCTTTATTGAAAATAAACTCTTGTTGTGTATTAGACATAGTCACGTATTAATTAAGCAAAGCTATAAAAGAAGAAAGATTTTAAAGATTAAATTTCTTTAAAAATTGTTAACTACATTTTTCCCATAGGGGTTTTAATAGCTTTTCTCCCTCCGCATTTTTTATTTGAAGTACAGCTGCTCATTAATATTCCTAAAACTAGAAGAGAAGAAAGGGCTAAGGCAATTTTTTTCATTGGATTAATGTTTTTTAATTAAAAATTTGGATAGTAAAGATACAAATAAAATTAACCATGGGGCACCATGCATAAATAAATCAAACCAATCTACCATCGTCATTCCTTTTGCGCCACCCAAAACCCATTTAATTTTACCATAAATATGCGGTTCCGGAAAAAAAGGAGCTAAGCCTAAAGTTAATGATAAGATTAACCATAGAGAAGTATTTTGGAAAATAAACTTCTTCACTACTTCCAGGAAGAAAAGCCACCTTCAAGCTCATAAACAGCTGGGAACCCCATTGTTTTCATAATTTCTAGAGCTTTTGCGCTTCTTCCTCCTGCCTGGCAATAGATTAACGTTTTTTTAGTTAAATCTACTTTTTGAATTTCATTTTCAAAATCACCATGAAAGTCAACATTAATTGCTCCGTCAATATGTCCGGAAGCAAATTCTTCCGGTGTTCTTACATCAATTAACTGAACATCATTCGTTAGTTCTTTTTTAAACTCTTCTTGCGAAACTCGCTTAAAGTTTTCTACCGGAGTATTGTTTTGTCCGCAAGCTGAAAAGAAAAGAATTAATAGTGCGAAAGAATAGATAAGTTTTTTCATAAATTATAGATTATTTGGTTTATAATGAATAAACATGTTGGCCCAAATTATCTTTGAAAGCCAAAAGAAATAAGGAGAAATTAATACGGCCAATATTCCAATAGTAATTACTTGTGTAAAAGTTTCTGTGCCTGGAGCGATAAGCCGAAATGCCACCCAAGAAGTTATAAAAAACCCACATCCTAATGCATAAGCTACATACATGGCACCGAAATAAAAGCCGGGTTCTTTGTAATAGCTTTTCCCACATTCACCACACTTTTTATTCAGTTCTCCAAGATGCTTTAAAGAAAAGGGATTCTTTGAGACATAAAAGTCTCCCTCTTGACAATGTGGACACTTGTTATTAAAGATACTATATAGTTTACTTCCTTTTTTAAACATAATTTTTTAGTTAACTAAATCTACTAGAAGCTTATCTTCTTCCTTTTTTACTTTGGCCAAGCCATGGCTTGAAAGCGCCTTTATACCCTTATCCCATTGCTTATTGCTGAGTCCTGTTTGGTTTTTTAAGTCATCAAGCAAAATAGATTTTTCTTTAACAAGAATATCGTAGATAAGTTTTTCGTTTTCTGTTAACTCGGGACCTTTCTTCTCCTCAAATTTTTCGGGCCGCATTTGTGGGAAAAATAATACCTCTTGAATGCTTTGTTGGTTGGTTAAAAACATAACCAGCCTATCTATTCCTATTCCCATTCCTGATGTTGGCGGCATGCCATATTCTAAAGCACGAAGAAAGTCTTTATCTATAAACATGGCTTCGTCATCTCCTTTTTCAGAGAGTTTTAGTTGCTCTTCAAATCGATTTCTTTGGTCAATAGGGTCATTTAGCTCAGAGTAGGCGTTGGCTATTTCTTTCCCACAAACCATCAACTCAAAACGTTCAGTTAGTTCCGGATTTTCTCTATGCTTTTTGCAGAGAGGAGACATTTCAATAGGATAATCAGTAATAAAAGTGGGTTGTATAAAATTTCCTTCACATTTTGCTCCAAAAATCTCATCTATTAGCTTTCCTTTTCCCATGGTATTGTCAACTTCAACACCATTGTTTTTACACCATGAAACTAAATCTTCTTCTGACTTTCCCGTAATATCAAAATCGGTAAACTTTTTAATAGCCTCAGTCATTGTGTATTTTGTGTAAGGAGCTTTAAAATCAACCTCATGTTGTCCAAAAGTCACTTTAGTGTTTCCGTTTACTTCTATGCAAATGTTTTCTAGCAGTTGCTCACAAAACGCCATCATCCAATTATAATCTTTATAAGCAACATAAATTTCCATTGCGGTAAACTCAGGATTGTGTGTTCTGTCCATTCCCTCATTTCTAAAATTTCGTGAAAACTCATAAACGCCTTCAAAACCACCAACGATTAGTCGTTTTAAGTAAAGCTCATTCGCAATTCTTAAATATAGGGGAATATCTAACGCATTGTGATGTGTTACAAAAGGGCGAGCGCTTGCCCCTCCTGGAATGGGCTGTAGAACAGGGGTATCAACCTCTAAATAACCTTTTTGGTTAAAGAAGTTTCGCATTGCTTGAATGATTTTAGTTCTTTTAATGAAAATTTCTTTTACCTGAGGGTTTACCACTAAATCAACATATCTTTGCCTGTAACGAAGTTCAGGGTCTGAAAATGCATCATGAGTTTTTCCTTCGCTATCGGTTTTAACAATAGGCAAGGGCTTAATAGCTTTGCTTAAAACCGTTAACTCTTTTACTTTAACCGACTTTTCACCAACCTGAGTAGTAAATAAATTTCCTTTTATTCCAATAAAATCACCTATATCAAGTAGTTTTTTAAAAACAGTATTATACAACTCTTTGTCTTCTCCTTCACAAATCTCATCTCTGTTAATATAAACTTGTAGCCTACCTTTTGAATCTTGAATTTCGGCAAAAGAAGCTTTTCCCATAATTCTTCTGCTCATCATTCTGCCAGCCAGAACAACCTCTTTACCTTCCTCAAAATTTTCTTTGATGTCTTTTGTATATGAATTTATTGGAAAAAGGTCTGCGGGATAAGGGTCAATGCCTAATTTTTCAAACTCTTTAAGCGCCTCTCTTCTGATTACTTCTTGTTCTGACAACTGTGCCATTTTATGCATTTATTTTTCGGTGGCAAAGGTAGTAAATAAGTTATGAAAACTTTGTAACGATAGTGATATTGTGCATTATAAATTTTAATAAATGCCGCATTGTTCTATTTTTACGCAAAATTGCAACCTAAATGTTGTTGCTGACGTCTGATAAAGCCGATGAAAGAATTATTAAAGCAATTTCCGAAAGATTTAAATGAAGCGATAAAAATTGCAGAAGCAGCCAGCTTTAAATCTTTTAAAGGAGAGATAAAAAATGTGGTTATTTGTGGAATGGGTGGCTCTGGAATAGGCGGCACAATAGCTTCACAAATAATTTATAATAGTTGCAAATTACCGGTAGTTTGCTGCAAATCTTATCAGCTGCCTGCTTTTGCCAATAAGAACACACTGGTAATTGCCAGCTCTTACTCAGGGAATACCGAAGAGACCATTAGCTGCATTCAGCAAGCAGGAACAAAAAATTGTGAAGTAGTAGTGTTAACTAGTGGCGGAGTGTTATTAGATATAGCAAAACAAAAGGGTTACAATTATATTCAAATTCCTTCGGGTCAACCGCCAAGAAGTGCTTTCGGATATTCATTTCCTCAGCTTTTTTTTATCTTAAAACAATATGACGTAATAGTGTCTAATCATAAAGAAGATTTTTTGTCATCGGCAACTTTAATAGAAAAAAGCCACAAGGAGATTGTTAAAGAAGCAGAAAAAATTGCTCATCAACTGAAAGGAAAAATACCGGTTATTTATGCCGAAACTTTTTATTCAGGTGTAGCCGTGAGGTTTAGGCAGCAGCTTAATGAAAACTCTAAAACACTTTGTTGGCATCATGCTATTCCGGAAATGAACCATAATGAGTTGGTAGGTTGGGACATTAATTATCCTTTTATTGCCCCTGTATTTTTAGTGGGAGGCGATGAAAGTAGCAGAAACAATTATAGAATAGACATTAACAAGGAAATAATCTCTCCGCAAGTAGAAGAAATAATCACAATAAAATCGAAAGGACATAACAGAATAGAGCGAACACTTTACCTAATAAATATCTGCGACTGGGTTTCACTTTTTTTAGCAGAGTTAAACGATGCAGACCCAGAGCTCATAAAAAACATTGTATTTTTGAAAAGCAAACTTTCAGAAATTCCTCTGAATGAACATTAAGGTTCAACATCTTTTAAAAACATTAGGTCCTGGAATTTTATTTGCCTCAACAGCAATTGGGGTTTCACATTTAGTGCAATCAACAAGAGCAGGGGCAAATTTTGGCTTTGGATTACTTTGGGCTGTTATACTAGCTAACTTATTTAAATATCCCTTTTTCGAGTATGGTTCTCGCTATGCAAATGTTACCGGCCATAGTATAATTGATGGCTATAAAAGAATCGGGAACTGGATGATATGGCTTTACTTTTTGATAACTTTAGTTTCGATGTTTTTTGTATGCTCGGCAGTTGGTTTCGTAACAGCCGGTTTTTTAGACAACCTTTTTGGTCTGGCAAACCATATTAATATTTTAACCACAACCGCTATTTTGTTTAGTGTTTGTATAGCAATCCTTTTTTTCGGAAAGTATAATTTATTAGACGGTTTAATAAAGATTATTGGAAGTGTGCTTTTAGTAACCACAATCATCGCATTTATTCTAACACTAGCGAATGGCCCTATTGAAAAAGCAGAGGGATTTATTCCACCTGAAATATGGAATGGAGCAGGTATAGGTTTTTTAATTGCATTAATGGGATGGATGCCTACGGCCGTTGACTTGTCTGCCTGGAATAGTTTGTGGACAATAGAAAGAATAAAGCAAACAGGATATAAACCAACACTTAAAGAGACCTTATTTGATTTTAACCTAGGATATATTGTTAGTTCTGTATTAGCCGTCTGCTTCATTTTTTTAGGAGCCTATTTAATGTATGGTTCAGAAATAGTGTTTTCTGAAAGTGGGGCAAAATTTGCCAACCAAGTTGTAGAATTATATACACAAACCATAGGTTCATGGAGTAGAATTATTATTGCTTCAGCAGCATTTTCAATTATGTTTGGCACCTGTATAGCGGTGTTTGATGGTTACTCTAGAGCATTAAAAAGAACTTTGGAAATTCTTTTTTTTAATAATAGAGAACAAACATCTATCTACAACATTATCCTTTTTTTAACAGCTTTCGGCTCCTTTTTAATCATCTATATATTTCATAATCAGCCTAAAGGGTTTAAGGCGCTTATTGATTTAGCCACAACTATTTCGTTTTTAATTGCCCCTATAATTGCTATTGTGAACTTTCGACTAGTTTCAAAAAAATATATTCCTCCAACAAGCATACCTCCGCTATGGCTTAGAGTAGTAAGCTACTTTGGTATAGTTTTTTTAGTGGTATTCACTATTGTATATGTTTATTCAATAGTCTAATACGTTAAAATGACAACACCGATTTTATTAACCCTTATTATTTTGGGGATAACGGTTGTTTTATTTATTCTAGATATTTTTTCTGTAGATAAAACCGCTTTTTTTATCCTTATTTCTACAATGCTTTGTGGCTTGGTGTCGCCAGAGGAAGCTGTATCAGGTTTTTCCAATCCGGCTGTGATTACCATTTTATGTTTAATGGTATTGGCAAAAGCACTTGAAGAAAGCGGTGTCATATCTGGCATAGCTAGAAAATTTAGCACTCTTTCTAGGTTTTCGTTATGGGCTGTCATTCCAATATTAATGGTGTTGGTTGGATTTTTTTCATCTTTTATTAGCACAACAGCGGTTGTAATAGTTTTTATAAAACTGATTAATGATTTAGCAAAAAAGCATAGAATAGACAGGAATAAATTGCTTCTTCCTATTTCGTTTGCAGGAATACTGGGAGGAACTTCAACATTGATGGGAACCAGCACAAACCTTATCGTAAACGATATTACAAAAAGTTATGGTGAGGCAACATTTCACTTTTTTGAGTTTGCACATATTGGCGCAATATTATTTTTTATTGCAACACCAATAGTCGTTGTTTTGAGTATTTATTTTTTACCAAAACAGCCGCCTAGAAATAAACGACTAAATAATCAAGACAATTATATAGCTTCCATTAGTATTAACAAAGGATCTCCACTGTCCGGAAAACCAATAAAAGACACTTTTTTTTACTCGAACCCAAAAATACAGATATTTAAAATTGAGAGAGGGAAAAAGACTTACAATAGCCCTAAAAAGACTTTATTATTGGAAGAAGGAGATAAGATTATTTTAAAAGCAGACTTTGAAACCCTTGTAACCTCATCAAAAAAAGAAGGGATATCTATTTTAAAGAAAAATGACACAGAGGCTCCTTTCTACACCTCTCTTCACGAACTGCTTATTTTGCCAAACTCTCCATATATCGGATATGGTTTAGAGGATCTTGAAAAAAGTCTTGCCACAGAAATGACTCCCCTTGCAATTCAAAAAAACAAAGATTTCTTTACAAGAATAAGAATAGGAAAAAGCCTGTTTTCTAACATTAAAGTTGAGGTTGGAGATAGAATATTAATAGGAGGAAATAAAAAAACAAAAAAACTTTTGGAGCAAAGAACAAAGTCACACCTATTAAGGTCTGTAAACGCATTCAAGGAAGTGCCAAGGTATAAAAAAGCGATTTCATTTATGTCAATTATTACGGTAGTTGTGCTGGCGGCTTGTGGCATTTTAACTACCATGCAAAGTGCATTAATTGGCTTAGCAATGTGTGTGTTTACAAGAACCATAAGTTTTAAAAAAGCATATGAAGGCATAAATTGGCAAGTAATCTTTTTATTAGCCGGGATGATTCCTTTGGGTCTAGCAATGAAAAATACAGGTACAGATATGTATATTGCTGAAATATTGAAGGATTTACTATCAGAAAAATCACCTGAAACGGTATTATCTGTTTTTTTTCTTTTTACTATGGTTTTAAGTGGTTTTGTATCAAACAATGCAACAGCCATAGTAATTGTACCTATTGCCATCTCCTTATCATCTATGCTGCAAATGAACGCCAAGCCTTTTATTTTGGCCATTATGTTTGCCTCTAGCTTTAGCTTTTTTACACCAATTGGCTATCAAACAAACGCAATTATTTATGGAATAGGAATATACAAGTTTAAACACTTCTTGTTAATAGGAGGAATCCTCTCCATTATCCTTTGGATATCGGCCTCTTTAATCATTCCGTATTTTTATTTTTAGTAAAATCAAAAAAGATGTTTGTAGCTTTTCTTATCTTCGGGAGATACTTTTATCTCTTATGAACGAAAACGAGAAAGATTCTAAAATTGAAAGCCTAGAAGAAAAGGTAAGTTACCTTAGCAGGATGTTGGTAAAATCTTTTGGTTATGCCGAACAAGACCCGGATACCTTTTTACAAAACGCAAGAAAAACTACAGAAGCAATTTGCAGATTCATTTACTTAAAAGATATTGGCGAACCAAAAAAGAAAATGATGTTGAGCGACTATGGCCGTGAGCTGATTCAAAAAAAAATTGTTCCGGACAGAATAGGGATTTTAATAGGCACAATTCAAACCTACGGAAATTATGCTGCTCACGCTCAAGAAGATTTATCTGAAACAACACAGGAATGGATAGCTCCTTGCCAATCAGCGTTGGCGAGTTTATCCAATTGGTTTTTTTTAGAGTATCTGCAGGGGCAAATTCCCAATGAATTGCAATCCCCAATTCAAGATTATGCCGAAAAATCCCCATCAATCAAATTAGAGCAAAAAAGTAAGCAAAGCAATAAAGCGGTTATTTATTCTATTGGCCTGGCAATAGTTATTATTGCAGTATTATTTGCTTTTAAAGAACAGCTGTTTAATAAAGAAGCAACAACAAACAATACAGAAATAACAGATCCAATATCAACAGAAAATACAGAAATAGAAAATCAGGAGCAGATGATAGAAAATCTAAACAGCATTACTCCAAATCCTGATGCAAAACGAATAGCGGTTTTATATTTTGATAATAGTTCGGACGATAAAAGTTTAGACAAACTTAAGAAGGGGCTAGCAGCAATGATAATATCTGATTTATCAAAAGTTAAAATGTTAAATGTAATTGAACGAGACAGAATACAAGAAATTATAGAAGAACAAAACATGAATAACACCGAAAGCTTTGATGCAGCTACAGCTACAAAATTAGGGAAGCTTTTGGCAGTAGAACATATTTTAACAGGAGCCTATTTTGAGCTTATGGGCAGCCTTAGAATAGACGCCAGACTAATAGAAGTGGAAACAGGAAAAATTGTAAAATCAGAAGGAATTGACGGCCCAGCTTCAGATTTTTTTACTCTTGAAAAAGAGTTGGTTTGGAAATTGTTAAGCGGATTAAATATTGATTTAGCGGTAGAAGAAAAACAGGAAGTGGAGAACAACTTTAACAAGGAAAAAATATCTTATGAAATAAGTTTAAAATACTCCGAAGGATTAGAGTTAATGGACGCAGGAAAAACCACAGAAGCAATTCAAAAATTTGAAGAAGTGATAAAAGCACAACCAAATTTTGAACCGGCAAAAAAGGCACTTCAAAAACTTAAACAACCTGCATGATACTTAAAAGAGTTGTTATATCTTTTATTTTTATTTGGCTTTGTACCTCCTTAAAAAGCAGAACAGTTGCTATTTCTTATTTTGACAATACCTCAGGAAACGTAAAATACAATGCGCTATCTAAGGGAATTGCAGACATGCTTATTACAGACTTCTCAAAAGTGCCCGGAATAACAATAGTAGAGAGGGAAAAATTGGAAAAACTGATAGGTGAAATTAAACTAAATCAATCCAAATATTTTGACCAAAGCACGGCTCAAAAACTAGGGCAAGGTTTGGGTGCACAGACCATTTTAACAGGCGCATTTTTTATTTTGGATAATACCATAAGAATAGATGCAAGATTAATTGATGTAGAAACCGGAGGCGTTATTGTTGCAGAAGAAGTAACAGGAAGTCAAAGTAATTTTTTTAGCCTTCACAAACAACTTGTCAGTATTCTTTCCAAGGGATTAAAAGTTCAGTACAACCCTGATAAAACCGAAATTTTTGACACCAAAAAGGATGTGGAGCTCACAGCTGTAATTAACTACTCTAATGCCATCAACTATCAAGACCAGGGTTTGACGGGCGAAGCAAAAAAAATATTGGAAGAAACAACCACTACTTATCCAAGTTTTTTAGTGGCTAAAAGTAAATTAGAAGAAGTAAAACAACGGATAAAGGAAATTGATATTCAACGCGAAAAGCTGTTAAAAGAGCAAATAAAAGAACAAATCAATCAGGTAAATATTCAAGCATCAGATTTGGGCGTCAAGCTTACAAATATATGGAGCAGTCTCATATCATCTTATAATTATAGTCAGCTACTTGAGTTTAATGAAGAACTGATAAAAATGGGTATAAAACCCGAATTAAAACTGTATGGAGAAAATTCTCCAATAACAGCCGGAGAGATGATGGGAATGTATGATGTTTTGGCACTAAACTCTTTGAAAAGATTAGAAGATGTTGTTGAGGTAGGAGGAAAATACATTGAAAAATATGCCACAAGCATGTATTATACTAGTGTAAAGATGCAACTAGAACAAGCGATAGAGGAATTAGAAGCGAGAGAAAGAGGAAAGAAAAACGTTCAGTCGCTAATAGCATTAACCGAAGTTTCAGAAACAGCTGATTTTTTTGATGACTTAGACTGGGATTACATTTTTCATAAACTAGATAAACGCCAGTATGAACGATTAAGATCTGTCTATACGGTAAATATATTAAGTAGAAAAAAAGAAGAAATTTTAGTTCACCAAGAAGAAGTTTCGTTTGATGAAATGACGTCATTTTATCCAATGGCACTTTATTTTGAAGACACAACTTTTATGAAAAAGATAGTAGATTTTGGCCTTGAAGTTTATGAAGGCACAGATGATGAGTCTGAAGGCTATGACTTACAAACCGACTATATAGAAGACATTTATAAAATAAGAGAAAACCAGAAAAAAATAATGGAGGTTAGAGAAAAAATAAAAGCTGAAAAAAAACAAGAAATTGAAGACTTGGTAAAATGGGGATTTAGCAAAAGAGAAATGGATAACCAGCTAGATTTAGTTATTGAACTTTGTGAATTATACATTAAAAAGTATCCTCCAACTACAGAAAAAGAACTTGATATTACCATTGACGCATGGGAAGATTTAATAGAAGCATTGGCAGATAAAGGAAAAGTAAAGGAAGCAGAAGAGACCTTAGAAAAATTTAAAAAAGCAAATGAGAAAACACCTTTTGAACCTAAAGAATTTACAACAACATTCAGCCAACTTAAATCAGCAATTAAAACAGCAGAACAACAAACTAAAAACTTCCATAGACTAATATCTGACGACAAGCTTTCTTGCGGAATATTAACAGAAAATGCACAAAAATATAAAGACGCTCACCAGTACATAGATGAAATTAACACTAGGTATGCGGCACTAAAAACGTGTACATTCTTAAATAGTGAAATAGAGTCTTCTCAAATAATGCTTATCGCTCTGGCTTACACAAATATTGGTTATTTTGATGAGGCTAGAAAAGTCACCAAAAATTTAATGGTAACCCACCCAAATGATTCAAGCACAAAAGCCCTTGAAACAACGATGAAGTTTTGGCCTAAATAAGATGACAGAAGAAAAGACAATAGAAAAGCAAATTAACAAACAACTTCAAGAGGCTTGGCAATACAGATATACAAATCGTAAAAAATCACTTGAACTGGCAAATACATTGCTTGAAGAGTCAAAAGAACAAGCGTATTTAAAAGGCATTTGCTTTTCTAAATTAAACATACTACTCTTAGAGTTTTGGCAAGGAGGAGAAAAAAACTTTTTACAAGAGGTTTTAGACTGCCACAATTTTTTTCAAGCATCTAAAGACTTACTTGGTTTAACAAGAAGTAAAAACATCTTGGCACTTATTTATGACCAGTATGGCCAATATGAAAAAGCACTTCATTATGCATCTAATGCTGTCAGTATAGCCAAAGAAATGGGCAACAAATCAGCGGTTGCCGATGCATTAACTACTTTAGGTCAAGTCTATTCTCGCATAAAAGAATATCCAAGCGCCATAGAGTGTTTTACGCATGTTCTTGCTGTTAGAGATGAGCTAAAAGATGATTTAGGCAAAGCCTCTGCTTTAAACTTGCTAGGAAGAAACCATCTTTTGAACAAAGACTTTTCTGCTTCTGAAGAATATTACCAAAAAAGCCTAGAACTTAGAAGCCAAATTGGCGACATTAATGGGTTACCATGGACTTATGTTGGTTTAGCAAGCTTATTTGAAAGCCAAGAACAAGCTGAAAAATCAATCACGTATTATCAACAGGCAACTCAGTCAGCCAATAAAAATGATAGTCGCTTAAGGTTGCTGTGCTTACTAGGAAAAGCTAAAAACCAATTAAAGATTAATCAAAACACAGAGGCAGAAAAAAACCTTGTATTAGCATTAAAGCTTTCGCAAGAACTTAATGTAAAATCTCTTCAAACAGAAGTACTTGAGCAACTATCTATTCTTGAAGAAAGTAAAAAGAATTATCAGCAATCATTAAATTATATTAAGCAATTTCATCAAATAAGAGAAACTATTCTCAACTCTGAAACCGCTAACCAACTGAAGCAACAACAAATTGCAATGGCAGTTGAGCAAGCAGAAAAAGAAGCTTTGTTGTTCAAAGAAAAAAACAAGGAAATACGAAGCAGTATTGAGTATGCAAAAATGCTTCAAGAAACCATACTTTGTTCACCGGAAATTATAGCTCAAGAATTTCCAGAACACTTTATTTTGTTTCAGCCAAAAGATATTGTAAGTGGCGATTTCTATTGGTTTCACTCAAAAAAAGAAATTGACTTTATTGCTGTTTCAGACTGTACCGGGCATGGCGTTCCCGGAGCTATGGTTTCAATGGTTTGTAACAACGCATTAAATAAAATCATTATTGAAGAAAATGAAAACGACACTGCAAAAATTCTAGAAAAAGTAAGTCAAGAAGTCCGTTCAGTTTTTAAAAAGGAAGGAGCAAAATCTGAAGCAAATGACGGAATGGACATTGCGCTCTGCGGAATTAACAAACAAAGAAAATTGTTGCGGTTTTCGGGAGCCAACAGACCGTTAGTTATCATAAGAAATAATGAAGTTTTAGAGGTTGATGCAGATAGAAAATCAATTGGTGGTGCTATTTACGAAGACAATACCTTTTCTAAACAGGAAATTGTAATTGAAAAAGGAGATGTAATTTATCTTTTTTCTGATGGTTATGTTGACCAATTTGGTGGAGAAAACGGAAAAAAGCTTAAATCAAAGCCATTTAAAGAGCTTCTATTATCAATTCATTCATTGAATATGGATGTTCAAAAAGAAAAACTAATGGATGCTTTTGAAAAGTGGAAAGGCAACCTAGAACAAATTGACGATGTGTGTGTAATGGGAGTTAAAATATGAGAAAGCTTACATTCATCATATATTTAATTATTGGCAGTCAGCTTTTTTGCCAAAACGATAAGCTTATTGATTCCCTAAAAAGGGAATTAAACTTAGCTAAAGAAGACTCTACAAAAGTTAAACTAAAAACCAAAATAGGAGAGGAAAGTTGGCTCTTTAGAATTTCTTACTGGGATTCAATTGTAGAAGAAGCTAACCATTTAAAAATGCATAAAGAAAAAGCTCATGCCCTTAATAATATTGGGTTTATTCTTAAAAATAGAGGGAGAGACTTTGAGGCGATAAAATACTTTGAGCAGAGTGTAGAATCTTATAAAGCAATTAGTAACCAAATAGGAATTGCCGAAACTTATAATAACCTGGCAGAAGCATATACTAATTTAGGGCAGATAGAAAAGGCGTTGGATTATCACAATCAAAGTCTAAAGATTAAAGAGGAAACAGGAGATAAAGACGGCATAGCCAACTCTTTAAATAACATGGGACTGGTTTATTACAATCAAAATGAGGCTGAAAAGGCGTTAGAATTTCATAAAAAGGCATACCTTATAAAGAAAGAGCTGAAAAACTTATTCGGAGAAGGAACAGCATTAAATAATATTGGACTCGATTTTTATGCACTTGGAAAAATTGATTCAGCACTTTTTTATTTTCAGAAAAGCCTTGAAAAGCAAAAAGAAGGCAAAAGTATTCAAGGAGTTAACTTAGCGCTAAACAACATAGCGGGTATTTATAGAAGACAAAAAAGATATGATGAAGCCCTCATATTTTATTTAGAAGTTTTAAATATTAGAGATTCAATAAATGATATCATCAATTTACCTCAATCTTATTCAAACCTATCCCAAACTTATTACTCTTTAGGAAACCTTTCTGAAGCAAAAAAACTGGCGGAAAAAGGCTTAGAAATTGCTCAAAAAATTAATAGGCCTAGTGATATCGAATATGCCGCAAAAGGACTATACATGATTTACAAAAAATTAGGAGATACTGAAAAAGCGCTTCAAACTTATGAGCTATATGTACTAATGCGTGATAGTATTAGAAACGAAAAAACACAAAAAGCTACTGTTAGAAGTCAAATGTTAGTTGAATTTGAAAAAGAGAAGCTAATATTGGCAAAAGAGCAAGAGAAGAAAGACATCCTCCATTCTGAAGCACAAAAAAGAAAGAACATTATAATTATTGCAGCATCTTTTGGTTTGATTTTACTACTGGCGTTTTTATATTTTTTAAACAAAAGGTTTCAACTTACTCGTAAACAAAAAATAATTATAGAAGCAAAAAACAAAGAGATTACAGACAGTATTAATTATGCAAAACGAATTCAGGCTGCAATTCTCCCCCCAATCAAAACCGTAAAAGAGTTTTTACCAAACAGTTTTATTTTGTACAAACCCAAAGATATTGTAGCCGGAGATTTTTATTGGTTAGAACACAAAGACGGAAAAGTACTGTTTGCTGCTGCTGACTGTACAGGTCATGGCGTACCCGGAGCTATGGTAAGCGTAGTCTGCAATAACGGATTAAACAGAAGCGTAAGAGAACATGACCTTACTGAACCCGGAAAAATACTAGACAAAACTAGAGAGATTATTATCACAGAATTTGAGAAAAGTGAAGAAGAGGTAAAAGACGGAATGGACATTGCGCTTTGTTCTTTAGAAGGAAGTAAACTTCAATATGCAGGTGCTAATAATCCATTATGGATAATAAGAAACGGAGAGATACTAGAGATAAAAGCAGACAAACAACCAATAGGCAAGTACGCAGAAAACAAACCCTACACCACTCACAATGTAGAAGCACAGAAAGGCGACAGTATTTATATATTCACAGATGGTTATGCCGACCAGTTTGGTGGAGAGAAAAGCAAAAAGTTCAAGGCGGCTAATTTCAAAAAGCTACTGTTGTCTATTCAAGAAAAGCCAATGGAGGAACAAAGGGATATTATTGACCAAGCCTTCAAAGACTGGAAAGGTAACCTAGAACAAATAGATGATGTGTGTGTAATTGGAATTAGAGCTTAGGCTTCTTATGCTTCCATCTTTTATGTGTCCAAAGCCAAATTTCAGGATGCGCAACAATGTCTTTTTCTAGCCTTTTGGTATGGAACTCAGAGATTTCATGTTCTTTCATCTTAGAGGGGTCTTCTACTAAAACTTCCGTTTGAATATGATAATACCCTCTTTTAATTCGTTTGGTTGAGGTGTATATAATGGGGTAGTTAAATTTTTTAGAAAACTTTTCCGTTCCAAAAAAAACAGGTGTTTCCTGATTCAAAAAAGTAGTCCAATAGGCTCTTTCTGGAGAAGGAGTTTGGTCAGCAATAAAAGCAGTAATAGTAGGAGTATTTTTATCTTGAATCATGCATCTTGCAGTTTCTTTCATGGGATATAGGCCGTTTCCAAGCCGGGTTCGCATTTTTATAATCAGGCGGTTGAAGTATTTATTTTTTAGTGGATGATAAATTACTTTCAATTGATGATAAGGCTCTTGACTATATCTGGCACCGGCTAATTCCCAGTTTCCAAAATGCCCTAATACCATAATTAAACTTTGTTTTTGCGAAAAATAGTTTTGATAAATATCAAGATTATCAACAGAAACTCTTTTTTTCACTTGCTTGGGTGTAATGGTTAATGTTTTAATGGTTTCAACTATGAGGTCACAAAAAAACTGATAAAATCTTTTTTCAATAGCCCTTAATTCCTTTTCTGATTTTTCAGGAAAAGAGCTGCGGAGGTTAGTTTGTACTACTTCTTTTCGATAACCAAAAACCGAAAACACCCAAAAATTTAAAAAGTCAGAAAACAAATACAAAAGCGGAAAAGGCAAGTAGGCAATAAAATAAATAAAAGGAAGGGATATGTAATAAATTACTGCTTGCACTAGTTGAGAATTATTTTTTTTGATACAAAACTATTATCTGTAAATACTTCTACTAAGTATAATCCAGGAGTTAAATTCAGGTTTAATTCGGAATCACTTCCCCTAAAAAGAACTTTTCCAAACAAATCTAAAACTAAAATAGATTGTATTTTTTCATCTGTTTGTATATATATTTTTCCTGTTGAAGGGCTTGGAAAAATCGTAATAGAGTTATTCAGAGAGGGCTCATAAATTGACACAGAAGAGGCAAAACAAAGCTGATTATAACTAGGATGAATATTATTAAATACTTTATTATTGTCTTTATATGAGCAAAATAAGTAGGGGAAATTGTTAATATAACTATTGTCTTGGTAACCAATACCCGCATTACTTCCTATACCTTCTATTAAAATTAGTTTCTCTTTCCATTGCCCTCCAAAAGCAGGATTTATGTCAATATCAATTCTTATATGTTTTTTACCCATCAAACTCCATACAGAATCAACAACATAATATTTGTGAGTAGAGTTCCAAATACCTTCTACCAAAAAAGAATCTCCAATATTTAATGAAGCATTAATAAAAATCTTTTCTATTGAGTCAGCGGTAGAAAAATAATATCCTACCCCATTTACAGTATCTTCTCTAACAAATCCAAAGAATGAATCAACAGGGCTGTTGCCTATTATTCTGTCATAAAACAAAACTTTTTTATAATTCAAATTATTGATGGTTGTATCTTTGTCAACAACCATAGAGTCAGTAGAGTGACCCCATAAATTCCCTTTCGCAACATTCCATGAAGTTTGATTTTGACCGAAAAGAGAGTGGTGTTGTGCTTTAATATTAAAACACAGCAATAAAAAAAAGCCAATACAGAAAAGTATGCGGATGTACTTGTTTGCTATCACTGTGAAGTGTTTTATATTTACCAAAATTAACTATTTAAGTTTAAGCAATACAAATGGCAATTATTAATTCTATCTACTCATGGCTGTTGAAGAAAAGAATTCATCAGATAGAATTATTTCGAAAGTACCCTAACGAAGTTCAAAATGAATTGTTTTTAAAGCTGGTAGATAAAGCTAAATCAACCGAATGGGGTAAAAAACATGACTATAAAAGCATTAAAAGTATTGAAGATTATCGAGAAAAAGTTCCTCTTCAAGATTACGAATCGCTAAAGGAACAAATCATTAGAATTAAACAAGGGGAGCAGAATGTTTTATGGCCTACCGAAATCAAATGGTTTGCCAAATCATCGGGCACTACATCAGATAGAAGTAAGTTTATCCCCATTAGTAAAGAGTCTTTGGAAGACTGCCATTATAAAGGCGGAAAAGACATGCTTTGCCTTTATTATCATTACAATCCAAATGGCGGCATTGCTTCAGGAAAAACACTTGTTCTGGGCGGAAGCATGAATATAAACAGCTTTAGCAATAATTCGTTTTATGGCGATTTATCTTCCATCATCATGAAAAATTTACCTTTTTGGGTAGAATATAAACGAACACCGGAAATGTCCATTGCATTGATGGACAACTGGGAAGAAAAGATTGAAAAAATGGCACGCTCAACCATGGTAGAAGACGTAACATTGGTTTCCGGAGTGCCAAGCTGGATGTTGGTGCTAATGAAAAAAATTATGGAAATTAAAGGAGTTGATTCTATTCATAAAGTATGGCCTAATCTGGAGCTATTCATACATGGAGGGGTAAATTTTGCTCCGTACAGAAATCAGTTTGAAGCAATTACCGATGTTTCAAAAATGTACTATCAGGAAACCTACAACGCGTCTGAGGGCTTTTTTGGAATACAGGATGACTTAAGGGAAAATGACATGCTATTAATGTTAGATTATGGAATTTATTATGAGTTTATTCCTTTTGAGAGCATGGAAGAGGAGAACCCTAAAACACTTACCTTAGATGAAGTGGAAATTGGGAAAAACTATGCAATAGTTATTTCAACCAACGGAGGGCTGTGGCGATATAAAATTGGAGACACCATTAAATTTACTTCAAAATATCCTTTTAAAATTCAAGTAAGCGGCAGGATAAAAAGCTTTATTAATGCTTTTGGCGAAGAGGTTATAGTGGACAATGCAGACAAGGCCATTGAGGCTGCATGCAGAAAAACAAACGCACAAATTTCAGACTATACTGCTGCTCCAATTTACCTTGAAGGAAAAAATTCGGGAGGGCATGAATGGATAATTGAATTTGAAAAGGAGCCTGATAATTTAGAAGAGTTTATTAATGTATTAGATGATACCTTGCGCGAAATCAACTCTGATTATGACGCAAAGCGAAAGGGAGATATGATACTCAAAAAACTAAAACTAAATGTAGTTCCAAAAGGAACTTTTTACAACTGGTTAAAATCAAAAAACAAGATAGGAGGTCAACATAAAATACCAAGACTAAGCAATGACAGAAAATATATTGACGAAATACTAAAAGCGGTATAATTTATGTTAAAAGCAAAGAAGTGAAATCAATTTTATTCTATATATCAGTCTTTTTTCTACTTAATGCCGACACCATTTCTATTCCCGGAAAGTTTGATTTTTTTACCACAGACAGACAGGGAAACATATATGCGGTACAAAAAAATCATTTGATAAAATATAGCTCAACTGGAGAACTGTTATTCAAATACAGTACCAACAAATATGGAAAAATACACACCGTAGATGCGTTTGACCCGTATAAAATTTTAGTCTATTATCCCGATTTTAATAGAATAATTGTATTGGACAATATGTTGGCGGAGACCACAACGGTTCTCGATTTGTCTGCATTTGATTTATTTCAGGTGAGTAATATTTGCCGCTCTCACAACAACGGAATTTGGGTGTATGATGACATACAAAACCGGCTAATTCGTTTTGACGAAAACTTAAAAATTCAGCAGAAAACAGAAAACCTAAATCAGCTTTTAGGACTTGAAATCAATCCAAAAGGTATGGTAGAATACAATAACAAGCTTTATGTAAATAACCCAAGCGAAGGAATTTTAGTGTTTGATGTTTTTGGGACATATATTAAAAATATACCCATTAAAAATGCGGAATCATTTCAAGTTTTCGATGAAGAAATACTTTATGTGACGGATAAAAAATTAATGGGCTATAATTTAAAGTCATTAGAATCTGTGAACTACTCATTCAAGAAAGAATATTCAAATTTTGTCGCATTACGCTCAGAAAAAACAGGGGTTTACTTTCTTACACCCGAAAAAATTGTGGTGCTAAAGAAATAAATAAAACTTTCTGATGGAGAAATGTTTTGTAAACCGTACAAAAGTTGTACTTTAGTTCGATAATTTGAATTACTATGCTAGTAGCAGTAACCGGAAACATAGGAGCAGGAAAAACAACTCTCACCAATCTTTTAGCAAAACATTACGGATGGGATTCTCATTTTGAAGATGCAGACGACAACCCATACTTAAACGATTTTTATAACGACATGCAACGCTGGTCGTTTAACCTACAGGTGTATTTCTTAAATAACAGGTTTAATCAAGTACTGGATATTCGCAAAAGCGGAAAAAATGTAATTCAAGACAGAACCATTTACGAAGATGCTTACATATTTGCTCCCAACTTACACTCTATGGGCTTAATGACTACCAGGGATTTCGAAAGTTATTTCTCTTTGTTTAAGCTAATGGAAAACTTTGTGGAAGCACCTGATTTATTAATTTACCTAAGAGCTTCTGTGCCTACTTTAGTTAACCAAATTCAAAAAAGAGGTAGAGATTATGAAGAAAGTATTCGTTTAGATTATTTGAAGAGACTAAACGAAAGGTACGAAGCATGGATTTCTACTTATGATATGGGCAAGCTTTTAATTGTAGATGTTGATGAGAATAAATTCCCTGAAAACAACGAGCATTTAGGAGAAATTATTAGAAGAATAGATAGCGAAATTCACGGACTATTTCCTGAAGAAAAAGCTTCTAAAAAGAAAAAAGCCGTTCAATCTTAGAACAGCTTTTTCAAAATTAACTTAATTATTTTGCACTAAATACTACGGGCAAGTGGAACTTAACACTTACTGGTTTTCCCTTTTGTGTTCCAGGCATCATTTTTGGGATTGAAGAAATGGCTCTAGCGGCCTCTTTTTTAAAGTCTTCAGCTACTTTTCCATGAGAAATAACATTAGTTATTTCTCCATCCAGATTAATTGTAAACTCAATTAAGACTTTTCCTTCTATGCCAAGTTTTAAATATTCCTTTGGAAACTTCATTTCCTTACCAAGATGAGCATATATCTTTTTTAAAGTACATGATTTAATAAAGTCAACACCATCATCATTGCAATCAGAGTATCTAGGATATTTTTCAACTGCCGTGTAAGGAATCGGAACAGTATCTTTATCCCTATCATCTACAATAGGAGTAAAATCAGGAACTTTAACTACCACAGAGTCTTCCTCTTTTGGTTCGTCTGTTTTTACGTCATTAGGAACTTCTTTAAGAATATCAGGGTTAAATGTTTTGGTAATTTTTATTTTTTGTGCTTCGGGCTTAACTTCTTCTGTTTTTGTAATAGGGATAAACTCTATTTCTCCGTCAAAAGATCTTTCATCTACTATTTTTATCGGAGTGGTTTCATATCTCCACTCAAAGGCAACTAGGCTTAGACTTAGTGCAACAATTAATCCTGTTTGAAATAATGTTGAACCTCTTTTGTTTTTGTTATTCGTTTTCATAGCATTTAGTTTAAAGGGTGAATATTTGTCTTATTTTATTTAGTTTTGTTGAAGTCTTTGCAGTTGAGATGACTTTGGCATAATATTTCCATAAAACAAATACATAAATTTTATCATGAGACATTTTATCCTTTTTAAACTTTTATTAATCAGCGCTATAGCGTTTTCACAAACAGTTACCATTAAAGGGAAAATAGAAAACCCGGAAGAGCAGGCCATAAAATTTATATATACCAATGACATTATTACGTCACAGCCAAAGCACGAAATGGTTGTAAGCAATTTAAAAGACGGAACATTTTCGGCAACTATCTCTTCAGAAGAACCTTCATTAATTTATTTTTCTCATGGCTCTAAAGTGGCTCAGATTTATGTAAAACCAAACGACAACCTAGAACTAACATTTAACGCAAAAGATTTTTTTAATACGCTAAATGTTAAACAAGATAACGGTAAAGAAAATCAACTGTTAACGGAGTTAACGTCCACTTTTTCTGATAAGACCACAGACATATATTCTGTACAGCAAACGCTTTATTTAAAGGACTCTATGGGGTTGGCTGAGTTTGTTGCAAAAGAAAGACAGTTAGTTAAAGAGCAACTGGAGTTTATTCAAAAAAGAGCAAAGAAGTTAAAATTAGCTGACAGCTTTACTAACTTATTAAAAGCAGAAATAAACTATGGCTCTATCAATAACCTATATCAAATAGGCATGAAAAAACGGGTTCAGCCTGATGACAAAGCCTTTTCATTTATGGAGGAGATAAGTTTAACCGATAACAAGTCGCTAAAGTCATTTAGCTATCATTTAGCAGTTAAGTTTTACTTCCAACATGATTTTTATAATCAAAAAACAGGAAATAATATAGAGGTAGATAAATGGTTTTTAAACAATATGTATGATAGAGGAAGCGAAAAACTTACCGGAGAAATTAAGGAAGTATTTATAGCAAGCACTGCATATACTGTTATAAGTAATAACTGGGACTTTTTAATAGACAGCATTGCTCCAAAGTACTTTAAGGAAGCAAAAAATGAAGAATACCTAAATCTGGTAAAGCCGATGTACGATGCTTACATTACAGAAAAGAACAAACCATTACCTGATGGCGCCAACAAAATTGAGGGAGAATACAACAATATAGAAGAGCTTTTAGCGCAGTACAAAGGAAAGGTTGTTTATATTGATGTTTGGGCCAGTTGGTGTGGGCCTTGTAAAAGAGAAATGCCATATTCCATTCAACTTCAGGAAAAACTCAAGGGAGAAGATGTTGTATTTTTATTTGTAGCCGTTAACGATAAACCCGAAAACTGGAAAGCTGCAGTTAAGCAATTGGGAATAACAGGCGAACATTATTTTGGAGACCAAAATTTTAGTGCTGCTTTTATGAAGAAATTTGAAATAAGAGGAATTCCTAGATATTTAATAGCAGATAAAACCGGAGCAATTGTAAACACCAATGCCCCTAGACCAAGCCATGAAGGAGTAGCAGACACACTAAAAGAACTTTTAAAATAATGAGAATACTTTTTTTATTAGCTGTAATTGTATCAGCATGCAGCCCAAAGCCCGTAACAGTTGAAGAACGAATTGAGCTGCCTGAAATTCAGTTTATGAGTGGAGGCGGATTTACCGGTATGTACACTACTTATATTTACGACAAAGAAGGAAAAATATTTGTGCAAGAAGAAGGAGAAAGAATGCAAGTTGGAGAGTTGACAGATGCTGAAGAAAAAACTATTTATATAGAGATAAATGAATTGATGAATAAAGAAGAGCCGATAAATGTTCCCGGAAATATGACTTATTCGGTAACCGTAAAAGACAAAACCATCAATTATAGCTGGATATGGGGCGATTCAAAGTTTCCGCCACCAGTTAAAGTGCAAGAATTTTTTGACAAATATTACACAAAGGCACAATCTTTGATTAAATAAAACAAAATAAAAGAGTTAGCTGAAAATTTGGCTATCTTAAATTAAATATTAAAATAAGCTTCAACAATTTTAAAAAGAAGCAAACTAATTTGTAAATTCGATAAAATTTTATTCAGATGAGAAAGATATTTTTAGCTATTGCATTATTGCCAGTATTAGCTTTTGCGCAAGAGGATAAAAAAATTCAGGACATTAAATTTTTGTACGTTGATGAAAAATATGATAAGTGTATTAGCAAATGCGAATCACTTTCAGACAACGATTCGTATAGCCGAAACCCATTAGTGTATATCTATGGTTCAATGTCATATTTTGAAGTTTCAAAAAACCCTGATAAGTATGATGAGGAATTGTCAAAAAAGCCATTTAGAAACTCCATGAAATGGGCCTATAAGTTTGGAAGAAAAGATAAGAAAAAGGAATATGCACAGGAGTTTGCAGAGTTTTTGAAAATCTTAAAAGATTCGGCAAGTAAATTAGGACAAACCTTTTATCTTACCGAAGATTTTAGAAAATCCTATACCATATATAAAGATGCGGCAAAATTTTCTAATGACCCTGTTTTTTTAATGTGGAAAGGTTTAAGTGAGCTTAAAAAGAACAACATTGCCGGAGGAGAAATGAGTGTAAAAACTGCTTTAGAAGAGATAAATAAAGCAGGATTTGAACCTTCTGAAGAAACCAGAGGAACATTGGCTTTTGCATTTAAAGAATGGGCAGATTATTTATCAAATAAAGGAGAGTACTCTGAGGCAAATGCAGCTAAAAAAAGAATAGAGGACTATAAAAAATGGGACCCAAAAGTGTTAGAAGAAGCTGAATTGGCAAAAAGAAAAGCGAAAGCAAAAGAGCAAGAAAACATTATCCGTAAAAACTTTAAGTCTGAAGAGTTTGATGACGATGATGAGTAGTTAAATACTCTTCAAAACATCTAATAATCCATAATATACTTCATTCATATCTTTCTCGGAAATGCAATACGGAGGCATTAAGTAAACCGTATTTCCCAGAGGTCGAATAAGCAATTTTTTATCCATAAACATCTTGTAAAGGATATCTCTTAAGCTTGAGAAGTAAGAGTTTTCTTTTGTTTCTATCACATCAAAAGCAATGATAGTTCCTGTTTGGCGTATGTTTTTAATGTTGTCAAGTCGCTCTAATTCTTTTCTAAATTGTTTGTGCCAATCGCTTATTTGTTGAATTTTATCAAGCGTATTTTCATTTTCAAAAACATCCAAAGAAGCACACGCAGCAGCACAACTTATAGCATTTGCGGTATAAGAATGCCCATGAAAAAACATTTTTCGTTTATCGTCATCATAAAACGCATGATAAATATTGTCATTGGTTACGGTAACAGAAAGCGGCAAACTTCCTCCTGTAATTCCTTTTGATAACACCATTATATCAGGTCTGTTAACTAAGTCTTGAGTAGCGAACATTTTCCCTGTTCTGCCAAAACCTGTCATTACTTCATCGACAATAGTGATGACATTATTTTGCTTGCAAATTTTAATCAACTCGTTTAGCACCGCTTCGGAATACATAAACATACCGTTTGAACCCAACACCAAAGGCTCAAAAATAAAAGCAGATGTTCTGTCAGAAATGGCATTTCTAAGAGCAGAAATGGTTTCTTTTTCGTTTCCAAAGGCAGGAGCATCAATAAACTTCACATCAAACAAAAGCGGTTCGTAAGGCTTATTAAATCCACCTCTGCCACCTATAGACATTGCGCCAAACGTATCACCATGATAGGCTTGTTTAAAAGCAATGATTTCAGGTTTTGAATAGCCTTGATTAAACCAATATTGCATCGCCATTTTTATGGCCACCTCAACTGCCGTAGAACCATCATCAGAAAAGAATACTTTTTGATAAGGCTTGCCTAAAAGAGTCAAAAGCCTTTCGGATAATTCTACCGCTTTAGGATGTGTAAATCCCGCAAAAATTACCTGGTCAAGTTCTTTGGCTTGTTTAGCAATTGCTTCAGCAATGTGAGGATGGCAATGCCCGTGAATATTTACCCACCAGGAAGAAATAGCGTCAATATATCTTTCTCCTTTATCATCATATAAATAGGCACCTTCTGCTTTAACTATTGGCAAAGGATTGTTTTCTAGCTTCATTTGAGTAAAAGGGTGCCAGTTCACCAAAATATCTCGTTCCGACCAACTCAAAATTGTATTGTTTTTGAAAGAGTTAAAATAGTTTCTTTATCTAAATGTTGCACTTCAGGAATTCTGCCAAGCACTTTTAAACCGGACTTTTTGATAATAATTTCTTCTCCGTTGCAAGCATCTTTTCCGTTAAAAATAATTCCTTTTATGGGAATTTGGTGTTGCTTTAAAACCTCTACAGAAAGCAACGTATGATTAATACTTCCTAAATAGTTTCTGCTTACTAAAACAACTTCTGCCTGCACTTTTTTTATTACATCTAATAACGTTTCGGTTGGGTTGATAGGAACTAAAATTCCTCCGGCTCCTTCAATAACTAAATGGTTTTTTGTTTGAGGGATTTGAATATTTTTTAATTCTATTGTTTCAGTTTCTGATGCAACATGCGGTGAAAGCGGCTTAGTAAAAAGATAGCTTTCAGGGTGAATAACAGAGGAAGAATTCGTTAGCAATGATTTTACGGTATCACTGTCTTTCCCAAGCTCTATGCCGGTTTGTATCGGTTTCCAGTAATCAGCTTCAAGTGCTTCACACAGAATAGCCGAAACAACCGTTTTTCCCACATCTGTTCCTATACCTGTTACAAAATAGTTCATGTTATATTTTCAGATATAATGGCAAAAAGCGCATTAATTTCTTCAAAGGTATTATATGCATGTAAATTAATTCTTATTCGTTCAGTTTCTTTGGGTACAGTTGGTGAGAGAATGGCTTTTACGGCAAAGCCGTTATCTAATATCTTATTAGCTAAATCGACAGTGTTTTTATTTCCTACAACCATAAGTGATTGGATTGGGTGCTGATTTTTTGAAATACCCTTTACATCTTTAAAAACAGAGTGAAAGTGTGAAATGTTTTTAAAGAGCTGTTCTTTCACCTGCTGCGAATTTTTTAATTCTTCAAATGCACTTTTAATGCTTACTAAAGAGTGGAATGGCAAAGCGGTAGAATAGATGAATGAACGTGCAAAATTGATGAGGTAATTTCTTAATTGATAAGAGCCTAAAATAATTGCACCATGGCAGCCTAAGGCTTTTCCGAAAGTGCTTACTCTTGCAAAAACATTTTCTTGCAGCCCTAATTCATGTACTAATCCTTGTCCGTTTTTTCCATGAATTCCAATGCTGTGCGCTTCATCCACAATAAGGCTTGCGTTATGTTTTTCGCATATCGAAACAATTTCGTTAAGTGGCGCAATGTCTCCGTCCATAGAGTAAGCCGACTCAACGGCAACAATTATTTTGCCCGAAGCATGGTTTATTTTTTTGAGCAAATCATCACAATCGTTATGTTTAAATGAAAATGCGTTGGCTTTGCCTAATCGAATGCCGTCTCTAACAGAAGCATGAATGTATTCATCATAAATAATGGTGTCTTCTTTATCTGCAATACAAGAGAACAAGCCTAGATTGGCATCATAACCGGAGTTAAAAATTAAACCTGATTCGGCATCTAAGAAACTTGCAATTTCTTTTTCCAGTGATTCTACAAAAGCAGAGTTACCGCTAATTAAGCGTGAGCCGGTAGAGCCGTTAACATGTTTTAAATCATTTGAAGTGATGTCAAAATACTTTTTTGCAAAACCCAAGTAGTCGTTCGAGAAAAAATCAATTAAACCGTCATAGGTTTTTAAGGAACGCAATAAACCTTGTTCTTCTCTTTTTTTTAGCTTCTCGGATAGCGATTGATTGAATGACAAAAAGCTATGATTTTACTGCTTTTCTGGCTTCTTTTCCTTTTTCGGTTGCTACCAGATTTTTTTCAATTTGGTGTGCCGGCCTGCTCCATTTTTCATCAGAAGAAGAGGGAATGTCTTCTTTGATTTCAGGCTTGCATTTATCTGCAAACGGGTCTTTTGGAGAAAGCCCTAAAATCTTGAATAACTCCATATCCGAAACAAAATCTGGATTAGGGGTAGTTAATAATTTGTCTCCCGCAAAGATAGAGCTTGCACCTGCCATAAAGCACAATGCTTGTCCTTCATTGCTCATGTCTGTTCTGCCCGCAGAAAGTCTAACCTGAGTTTTAGGCAGCGCAATTCTGGTGGTGGCAATCATTCTTACCACATCCCAAATAGGAGTTTTTTGCTGGTCTTCTAAAGGAGTTCCTTCAACTGCAACTAAAGCATTGATAGGAACTGACTCAGGAGTTGGGTTCATGTTGGCTAAAGTCAACAGCATTTTTACTCGGTCTTCTGCTTTTTCTCCCATACCAATAATACCACCCGAACAAACCGTGATGTTTGTTTTACGAACATTGTCAATCGTTTTTAATCTGTCTTCATAGCCTCTAGTAGAAATTACTTCTTTGTAATATTCTTCAGAAGAATCTAAGTTGTGGTTGTAAGCGAAAAGCCCTGCATGTTCTAATCGCTTGGCTTGACTTTCGGTAATCATTCCCAGTGTGCAACACACTTCCATGTCTAGCTCATTTACTGCTCTTACCATATCTACTACCGCATCAAAGTCTTTTCCTTCTTTTACGTTTCTCCAGGCTGCTCCCATACATAAACGAGAAGAACCATTGTCTTTCGCTTCCTTGGCAGCTTTTTTCACTTGCTCCACACTCATTAAATCATTTTTTTCAATGCCGGTGTGGTAACGAGCAGCTTGCGGACAGTAGCCACAATCTTCCGGACAACCACCGGTTTTTATGGAAAGCAATGTGCTAACTTGTACCTTGCTCGCATCATGATTTTCACGGTGTACGGTAGCCGCTTTGTAGATTAACTCTAATAATGGGGTGTTGTAAACAGAAAGAAGTTCTTCGTATGTCCAGTTTTGCATAATTCTTAAAATAATAACAAAGATAGAAATTAGTAGTTAGTTAAAAAGGCATTTGTAGATTGGTATAAAACCAACGCAATTTATTCTTATTTTTACTTGCGAACGGATGCTTGAGAGAGATGTAAACCATAAAATTATGAGAGATTATTATATAAAAATATTTTCATCCATAATTGTTGTTATTTTTTTTCTTGGGTGTAATATTTATAAAGGAAATATTAAAAAGAGGAAAAATGAAATTGGGACTCTAATGAAATATGGCACAAATTATTACTTCTATCCGATAGAAAGCTTTTCTTCATTAGATTTAAAAGAAGAAATGAAAGAAATTGTTAAAAATAAATCAAAACAAGATGGGGTATTATTAAATTCTGCACAACCATATTACACAAATATAATCACGTGCAGTGATACCATGGAGGTACTGTGGGATGATTCTTTAAATACTGATTCAATAAATCATTTTGTTTACACTTCAAGGGTTAAAATCAAATATTTATTAATTGAGCAGGATGTTGAAAAGTTGAAAGAGCTGGATAAAAAAAGATATGAGTTCTATTTGGAAATAAAGGATATTGGTATGTTTGATGTGTCTTTTCGCAAACCTAATATTATTGTTTCTAAACTAGAATGTTATTAAAAAGCCTCATTTCCAATTTTACGATAAAGCTTAAAACACAACTGCAAAAAGCAAACTAGTTTAAAACATAATATACTTTTTTGGGTCAACAGGGTAACCATTAAACCAAAGTTCAAAATGTAAATGAGGCCCGGTGGTCATTTCACCTGTGTTTCCTACAATGGCAATCGGCTCTCCGGCTTTTACGTATTCACCTGTTTTTTTAAGTAACACAGAGTTGTGTTTGTAGCTGCTAATAAAGTTATTTTGATGTTGTATTTGTATTACATAACCTGTTTCTGATGTCCAGCCCGAAAAAACTACGGTTCCGTCTAACGCAGATTTAATGGCTTCATTTTCCGGAGAAGCAATGTCAATTCCGTAATGCTCATCTTCAACATTAAATTCATTGGTAATGGCTCCGGTCAATGGCACAAAGAAAAGTAAGTTCGCCATAGAATTAGGGTTGGGGGCAGAGTTGTAGTTTAACGAATATTTTTCTTCTTGCTCAATATATGCTCTGAGCATAGAATCTTCTTTGGCTAAATCAAACTTAATGCTTTTGTAATCTTTTATGGTAGAGTCGGGAACCTGGTTGGGGCTTTTTTTAATGGGAACATCTTGCACCAACGCATTAATGTTTTTAATGTAATTATCTTTAATGACAATGGCATTTTCTAATGAGTCTGCTTTTAGCGCTAACTCAGTAATGTCTTTTCGCAAGGTTAAATCGGTATATCCGGGAATGTATTCTTTTAGCGGAGTGTAAACAATCATTAACACAACGGTAAGCACCAAAAGAGAAGCAAAGCCAACCAAAAGCAAAAAAACGTTTAACGGAGAAAGAAGAATGCTGCCTTTTTCATGAAAGGTGTCTTCTGTTCTTAAAACCAAACGATACTTGGTTTTAATTTTTTTAAAAAACCGCTTTTTCTTTTTTTCTTCCATTGGAGTACAAATATCAGTGAAAAATTGTAATAAAAGAAAAACCCCCAAGGAAGGGCTCCGAGAGGGTTTTTATCGCACTATGAGAAAAACTACTACTTGCTAATATACTACCACATCATACGGCATTCTTGCCATATACCCTTTACGTGATACTATTTCTTCTATTACTTGAATATATCTATAGTTATCGCCTAATTTGTTAGAGATAATTTTAGCTTCCATTTCGCCTGAAAGTTCTAACATAAATTCTTCAAACGGGTCTTTTTGTTTTGGAAGACTTTTGATAGCATAATCTTCACCTAATTTTGCCAGTTCAGCAGCGTATTCAATAGCGTCTTCTATTCCGCCAATTTCATCTACTAAACCAATGCCTAAAGCGTCTGTTCCTGCCCAAACTCTTCCTTGTCCAATTGAATCTACCATTTCTTTGGTCATTTTTCTGCCGTCAGCTACTTTGGTAATAAAATCATCATAAATTTTATCTACACCTTGTTGAATAATGCTGTACTCTTCAGGAGTAAGCGGACGCATTAAGTTCATGATATCCGAATGTCTGTTAGTGTTTACAGTATCCATAGTAATACCTAACTTGTTTTCAAACAATCCTTTTGCATTTGGCAACGTTCCAAATACACCTATCGAACCTGTAATAGTATTTGGTTGAGCATAAATTTTATCAGCAGCGCAAGAGATGTAATAACCACCAGATGCAGCAACGTCACCCATAGAAACGATAACCGGCTTTACTTTTTTAGTTAAAATAATTTCTCTCCACATTACGTCAGAAGCTAAAGCACTTCCGCCCGGTGAGTTTACTCTTAAAACCACAGCTTTTACAGTAGAGTCTTTTCTTGCTTCTTTAATCGCTTCGGCAATAGATTCAGAACCCATCACACCTTTTTTGTTTTTACCGCCTTGAATTTCTCCGTAAGCATAAACAATAGCTATTTTATCTTTTTTGAATTTGCTTTCAATATCTATATCAAGCTTGTTTTTACTTTTTGCCGATGAGTATTTAGAAAGCGCAATCATGTTGATGTCTTTATCTTCTTCTATTTCAAGTCTTGTTCTTATTTCTGTCATTACTTCATCATAGTAAGCAGATTTATCAGCCAATTTATACTCTACCGCATCGTCACCATCTCTGATTAACATTCCGTCAGCAATTCTGTTTAATTCTTCCACAGAAACATTTCTTTCTTTAGATATTCCTGCTAGCATGTGACTCCACATAGCATCTAAGAATTTTTGAACTTGCTCTCTGTTTGCAGGGCTCATTTTTTCGTACATAAAAGGCTCAACGGCACTTTTAAACTTATTATTAGTTCCTCTAATAATTTGCATTTCCACTTCTAACTTCTCTAATGCTTTTTTGAAAAACATCATTTGAGTTCCAAGACCTTTAAATTCTAAAACTCCTGCTGGGTTAACATTTATCTGGTCAGAAACAGAGGCTAAGTAGTAAGCTTTTTGCGAAAAAATTTCGCTGTAGCTTATGATGAACTTGCCACTTTCTTTAAAGTCAATAAGCGCATTTCTAACTTCTTCTACCGTTGCCATTCCTCCTTGAACAATAGAAATATCTAAAAAGATTCCTTTTATTCTGTCGTCTTCTTTCGCTTTTTCAATGTTTTCTAAAATTTCGTTTAATCCCATTGATTTGCTAGCCTCCATATTAAAAGGGTCAAAATCTTCAAATGGGTTTTTAGAACCTCTTTCAGCAATTGGACCGTCCAGCTTAATGTGAAGCACGGTATTATCTTTTACTTTTGCTTCTTTATCGTCACCGCCTGATATGGCAGCACCAATTATTCCTACAAATATTAGCGTAACTAAAATTAGGGTAACAAATAACCCGGCTATTGTTGCTAAAAAATATTTAAAAAATTCTTTCATGGTTTTAGTTTATTAATTTTGAGCAAATCTATCCATACCTTTATTATAACTAAACCAAAACTACACTAAAGGGACTAAAAAATGATAAACGGTGAAAACCAGACACATTATGCATATATTTCATTGGGGACTAATGTTGGCAATAAGAAAGAAAACTTAATCAACGCCATAAATTATATAGCTGGAGAGAATGAAATCATAAGAAAGTCCGCCCTTTATAAAACAGAGCCCTGGGGAAATAAAGAACAAGACGACTTTATTAATCAAGTCATTTTAATTAAAACAAAGATGCCGCCCAATGAGCTTATGGCTTTTTTATTGAACACTGAGAAAAAGATGGGGAGAGAGCGGATAGAGAAGTGGGGGCCAAGAATAATTGATTTAGACATACTTTTTTATGATAATGAAATTATTGAAGAAGAGGGATTAGTAATTCCACACCCCTATATTACTGATAGAAAATTCATATTAGTTCCTTTAATGGAAATATCGGAAAGCTTTAAGCACCCTCTTACAAAGCAAACTATTAAATGGCATATAGAAGCATGTTCAGATAAAAATCAAGTCATTAAGCTATAAAATAATTGTGGCTAATTTTCATATTAACGTCTAATTAGTTATTATTGCAACCAAATAGCTGAAAAAACAACAATAAACATGAAAAAGAATATCAATATTGCCTTAGCTGTTATAGTGTCAGCAACTTTAGTTAGCTGTAACGCTCTAAAGAAAATGGCTAAAAGAATGGATGAGGTAAAATATGAAGTTACGCCTAATCCAATGGAAATGCACGGAGAACAGATAGAAATCACTGTTTCGGGTAGTTTTCCTGAAAAATATTTCCATAAAAAAGTTCATGGAGTTATTACACCAATATTAAAATATGATGGTGGTGAAGAAAAGTTTGCTTCTTTTGCTCTTAAAGGGGAAGATTCTGAGGCTGAAGGAACAGTTATAAAGTATGAAGCCGGTGGTAAGTTCTCACACACCGCAAAAATTCCATATAAAGAGGGAATGGATGTAGCTACTTTAGATTTATCGTTAGAAGGCTTCTATAAAAAGAAAACAAAAGTTTTTGACCCAATTAAAGTGGCAGATGGTACTGTTATCACTCCAAGATTAGTAAGAAGCGATGACAAACCAATTTTAGGAAAAGACGAGTTTAAGCCAAAACATCCTAAAAGTATTTTTGCTGACATTAATTATATTGTGAATACAACGTCACCAGTTAGCGGAGATCTTAATAAAGATGACATTAAGAGTTTAAAAAGTAAAGTAAAAGAATTGACTAAAAACCCTAAAATTGTATTTACTCAAGTTTATACAGAAGCTTATGCTTCACCTGAAGGGGAACTTTCTAAAAATGACAACTTAGCTAATGATAGAGCTACTCATGGTGGCAAAACAATAGGAGGTTACTTAAAAGCAGCCAAAATTGAAGCGGCTAAAGAAGAAGGTTTTTATGTTGGAAAAGGTAAAGGAGAAGACTGGGAAGGATTTAAAAAGTTAATGACAGCTTCTGAAATTAAAGATAAAGAACTTATTTTAAGAGTTCTTGAAATGTACACTGACCTTACGAAGAGAGAAGAAGAAATTAAAAATATGGCTGCAACTTACCAAGAAGTAGCTAAAAAGATTCTTCCTGAACTAAGAAGATCTGAAAACTGGGTGAAGTATGACAGCTTAAGCAGAACTAATGAAGAAATCAATGCTCTTTTAGGTTCTGATTATAAAATGTTAACTGCAGAAGAAATTCTTTATGCTGCAACTCTAACAAATGACTTAGGAGAAAAAGAGGCTATTTACAAAAAGTTTGTGGATGCTTATCCTAACGATTGGAGAGGGCCAAACAACATTGGTTATATTCATGTGATGAAAAATAGCTTAGGAACAGCTAAAACTGAGTTTGAAAAAGCTGACAAGCTTAAAGCTAGCAATCCTATTGTAATGAATAACATGGGAGTTATTGCTAGATTGAATGGTGATGTAGATGCTGCTATGGAGTATTACAATAAAGCGTCTGGAGCAGGGTCAGAAGTTAATCACAACAAAGGAATAGTTAACATCATTCAAGGAAATTATGCTGATGCAGTTTCTAACTTTGGTGGAGCAAGCTCATTCAACGGAGCTTTAGCTCAAACACTTAACGGAAACCCTGACGGAGCTGCTAAAACAATTGATGGTTCTGACGCTAAAGACGATGCTGATGCATATTATTTAAAAGCAATCGTTGGCGCAAGAACTTCAAACAAAGATATGTTAGTTAACAATCTTAAAACAGCGATAAGCAAAGACAGTAAATTCAAAGAAAAAGCTAAAAGAGATGCTGAGTTCATCAAATACAGAGATGATTCAGAGTTTCAGGCAGCAACAAATTAATTAGATTATTTAGGAATCTTATAAAGGCTAATCATTTGATTAGCCTTTTTTAATAAAAAGAAGTAAACTTGCTAATAAATAAAGATTTTAAAAGATGAAAAATCCAACTTTAATAACCACAGCTGTTTTCATGTTTGTTTTGTTTTTAAGCTCTTGTAAAAAGGAATATACCTGTATGTGTACTTATGATGATGGTACAAATACTGGAGAAGCTGCTTACACATTAAAAGAAAAGAAAAAGGAAGTTGCAGCAAGATGTGACGCCTATGAGGTAGCTGTTAATAGTACAACGACTTGGGAGTGTGAAGTAAAATAAATATAATTTATACGTAAAACTTCGTATTTATCTCTTGTCGTTGTTTTTAGAAAGCGAAAAAGTTGTATAATTGGTGACTAATTAAAAAACTAATTACAAATGAAAAAATTATCAATGATTGCTATGGGAGTAGTGTTGGTTGCATCACTAGCTTCTTGTAAAAAGGACTATACTTGTACATGTACTTATAATGATGGCGCTGGCTCTACTGGATCAGGCTCTTATACCTATAAGGACACAAAAAAGAATGCAGAAGCTAATTGTGAAGCAAATGAAGTTGCAGTTGGCTCTACTTCTTGGAAGTGTGAACTTAAATAACTAATTGTAATAACCAAAAAGCCAGCTTAAAGGCTGGCTTTTTTTGTTTTAAATAATTCCGTTACTTTGCACTTTAAATTTTTTCTATGTTAAAAGGGCTTTCAATTACTCTTATCATAATATCATCTGCTTTTTTCTTTTCGTGTAAAAAGAATTATTCTTGTGATTGTACATGGACAGATGGAGGAGCAAGCTATTCGAGAAGTCTTGAGATTAAAGCAACTAAAAAGAAAGCAAAGGAAGAGTGTAATGCAGAACAAGAAAAGTATATTCGAAATAGTAATAAAGAAAAAATTTACTGGCGTTGTATGCTAAACAAATAAAGCATTTCTGTAATGCCACAAAACCACCCCCACACTTACCGAAATATTTAATGAATGTTTAGTCCCTTCTTGAGGGATTTCAAAAATTTCATCGCAGCAATTAATTACTTCTTGAGAAACACCACCCACTTCACTTCCAAAAACAAACACAAACTTTTCATTTAAATTAGGTTCAAATTCATTTAGAAATATTTTTTTTTCTGCCTGTTCAATGCCAATAATTTTATACCCTTCTTTTTTCAGCTCTTCAATTAACTCCAAAGGAGATTTAATATATTCCCAGCTTACAGAATCATCTGCTCCCAAAGCGGTTTTTCTAATGTCTCTGTGTGGCGGAGTGGGGGTGATTCCGCACAGGTATAGTTTTTCAACCAAAAAGGCATCACAAGATCTAAAAATAGAACCAACATTATTCATACTCCTCACATTATCTAATACTATTGTAATCGGAAGCTTTTTTATTTTTTGAAACTCTTCAACAGAAATTCTGTCTAACTCATCATTTCTTAACTTTCTGTTCATAATAAAACCCTTAAATATTCGGTGGTTACTGCTTAGCTTTTTAAGTTTGTGCAAAGTTAACCTATTTTAATTGGCTAAAAGTAAAACATCCGAAACTCCATTAATGAAGCAATATAATGCCATCAAAGGAAAATATCCTGATGCATTACTGCTTTTTAGAGTGGGGGATTTTTACGAAACCTTTGGAGCAGACGCCATAACAGCTTCTAAAATCTTAGGAATAACCCTAACAAAACGAAATAATGGAGCTGCAGGAAAAACAGAGTTAGCAGGGTTTCCTCATCATGCTTTAGACACCTATCTTCCAAAATTAGTTAGAGCCGGTCAGCGAGTAGCTATTTGTGACCAGCTGGAAGATCCAAAAAAAACAAAGACAATTGTTAAAAGAGGCGTAACAGAATTAGTTACGCCTGGAGTTTCATTAAACGATGAGGTATTAGAGCAAAAGACTAACAATTTTTTAGCGTGTATTCATTTTGAAAAAGATAAAGCAGGAATAGCTTTTATAGATATTTCAACCGGAGAATTTTTATTGGCCGAAGGTAGCTTTAACTATATCAACAAACTTATTCAGGGCTTTTCTCCTAGTGAAATTGTGTTTCAAAAAAAGCATAAAGAGTTATTTCAAAACCATTTTGGTAATAGCCACTACATCTATTTTTTAGATGAGTGGATGTTTACTAGTGAGTACGCTAATGAAACACTTTTAAAACACTTTCAAACCAAATCGTTAAAGGGTTTTGGTGTAGAAGGAATGGACTTAGGAATAATAGCTGCCGGAGTAGTTTTACATTATCTTTCTGATACTCAACATGACCAACTGAAGCATGTTTCCAAGCTTTCTAGAATTGAGGAAGACAGATATGTTTGGCTGGATAAGTTTACCGTAAGAAACCTGGAGCTACTTTATTCTCCAAATGAAAATGCTAAAACTCTTTTAGATGTAATTGATTTTACACTATCTCCAATGGGTGGACGATTGCTTAAAAGGTGGTTGACATTACCCCTTAAGTCTAAAGAAGAAATCACAAAAAGACTTAATATAGTTGAAGAACTTTGTAGTGATGAAAACCTAAGGCAAAACATTGAAGAAGAATTAAATAGCATTGGTGATTTAGAGCGATTAATTTCAAAAGTTGCTGTTCAACGAGCTAATCCAAAAGAGGTTTATCACTTAAAAAATTCGTTAGGGATTTTATCAAACATCAAGTTAATTGGTGAAAAGTCTTCAAAAAAAGAATTAAAAAAACTAACCAGTCAAATTGACGACTGCAATTCTCCAAAGCAACTAATTGAGAAAACTATTTTTAATGAAGCTCCGGCAGTAATCGGGAAAGGAAAAGTCATAAATCAAGGAGTTGATAAAGAACTAGATGAACTAAGGAATCTGGCTAGCTCAGGGAAAGATTACCTTACTAACTTACAGAAAAGATTAACCGAAGAAACGGGCATTTCAAGTTTAAAAATAGCCTTTAATAATGTTTTTGGCTATTACATTGAAGTTAGAAATACTCATAAAGATAAAGTTCCTGAAGATTGGATTAGAAAGCAAACTCTTGCGAATGCAGAACGTTATATTACCGAAGAATTAAAAGAATACGAAACCAAAATATTAGGCGCAGAAGAAAAAATATTAGCCATAGAAAGTAAAGTATTTAACGAGTTGGTTTTAGAACTTTCTAACTACCTTCTTCCAATTCAGCAAAATGCTTTTATCGTTGCTCAGCTAGATTGTTTTCAGTCGTTTGCCAATTGTGCCATAGAAAACAATTACACCAAACCGGAGTTTGTGGGTGAAAATAAAATTGAAATAACTGAAGGACGGCATCCTGTTATTGAAAAAACGCTGCCTATTGGGAAAGAATATGTTTCCAATAATATTTATTTGGATGACACTACTCAGCAAATAATTATGATTACCGGCCCTAATATGGCAGGAAAATCAGCATTGCTAAGACAAACAGCTTTAATCGTTATTTTAGCTCAAATGGGAAGTTTTGTCCCTGCCAAAAAGGCACATTTAGGCATCACAGATAAAATATTTACTAGAGTTGGAGCTTCAGATAATTTGTCAATGGGAGAATCTACTTTTATGGTAGAGATGAATGAAACAGCAAGCATTTTAAATAATCTTTCAAATAATAGCCTGGTATTATTAGATGAGATAGGCAGAGGAACATCCACTTATGATGGAATTTCCATTGCTTGGTCTATTGCTGAATACATGCATCAACATCCTAAGTTTAAAGCGAAGACACTGTTTGCCACCCATTATCATGAGCTAAATGAAATGGCAAAATCATTTGAACGGATAAAAAACTACAATGTATCTGTTAAAGAAATTGACGGTAAGATTTTGTTTTTAAGAAAGCTGGTTCCCGGAGGAAGTGAGCACAGTTTTGGAATACAAGTAGCTAAAATGGCGGGAATACCTAAATCTGTTGTAAATAAAGCCAATGAAGTATTAAAAAAGCTGGAAAGTTCTCATGTAGATGAAAAAACTAAAGCAGTAGTAAATGAAATTACAAACGACAATTTTCAATTAAGCTTTTTTCAATTAGACGACCCGGTATTAGAGCAAATTAAGGAAGACATTTTATCAATGGACATTAATACGCTTACACCCGTTGAGGCATTGATGAAATTGAATGAGATTAAGAAATTAGTTGGAGGTAAGTAAGCAGGCTATTCTTCTGTAGAATTAAAGAAAGGGCTCATTTCATTATTAATTTGTTCTCTAAGACTGTTTAGTTTTTGTGCGTATTCTTCAAGCTTTTTTTCTTTTTCTGTTTGCGGAATCCATTCTTTTACCTTTTGTGGTTTACCGTTTTCATCTACCGAAACAAATACAATTACGCAATGTGTTTTCTTCTCAAATTTTTGCTGCGAAAAATCTCTTGAAAAAACATCAACAGCAATGTGAATGCTAGAGTTTCCGGTATAAATTACGTAGGCGTCTATTTTAATTACTTCACCAATATTAATAGGTTTGTAAAAGCGTATTCCGCCAACATATACGGTTACACAATATGTTTCAGCCCATGTTCTGGCACAAGTATAGGCCGTTTGGTCAATCCATTTCATTACTACTCCACCGTGCACTTTACCGCCAAAGTTTACGTCCGAAGGTTCGCTAATAAATTGAAAGGATATTTTATTGCCAGCCATTATTTTTCTTTAATCTTTTCTCCGCTTTTATACCAAATCATTCTTTTTACTTCTCCTTTTGGTGAGTAGTAAATCCATTTTCCGTGAGGCAAATGATGTTTGTATGATTTTACAGATTCTTTTACTCCGGTGGGATACCAGCTCGTCACTTTCCCTTCTTGCTTACCATTTAGCATATTAGCTTCATACATAGGAACGCCATTATCATAATAGTACATCCATTTTCCTTGCTGTACGTTCATTTCATAATTTCCGGTTTCTTTTATAAAGCCGGATTCGTACCAATACGTATAAAGTCCGTCTTTTTTGGTGATAATATCTTCCTTGAACTTGATGCTTGGTATTTTGTCAGACCCCTTGTTTTCTAACTGTTTTTCGTTATACCCTTGCTCAATAGGCATAGAATAAGTTTCAAGTAATTCCATCTGTCCACTAGGATAATAGTGCGTCCAAACTCCTGTTTTTAATCCATTCAAATAGCTTCCTTTATAATCTAATTGACCTCCTTCAAACCAGCCTATCCAACTGCCATTCATCACCCCATTTTTAAAATAACCGCTGTCTTTTTTTGTGCCACTATCATACCATGACTGCCAAAGGCCGTGTTCTTTTCCTTTTTCAAAAGCTCCTTTTAACACCAATTGTTTGTTTTCTGCAAATGTCTTCCACTCACCTTGTTTATAGCCTAGATTATATGGTCCTGTTTTCCATAAAGTGCCATCGTCATACCAATAGGTCCAGACAGAATCTCTTTTTTCATTTTTAAAGTAACCTTCGTATTCCTTTTCACCATTTTTATGATAATAAAATGTCCATTTTCCGTTTCTTTTCCCATCCAAAAAGTTACCTACTATATCTTTTTGACCGTTTTCTAACCACCAAGTCCATTCACCGGCTTTTTCTCCATTTCTATAGTCCCCTTCTGCACTCTTTTTTCCGCTTTTAAACCACTCTGTTGAAGGGCCATTTTCTAGCCCATTTTTATAGGTAATTACTTTAAACTTATTCCCGTCTTCAAACCAATAGGTAAAAACACCTTCTTTTTTATTATTGATAATATTTCCCTCATATTTTTTATTACCATTCTCATAGTAAAAAACCCATTTCCCGTCCACCAATCCGTTTTTAAACTCTCCTTCTGAAATTAATTTTCCATCATCTGAATAGTGTTTCCATACACCATTTTTCAACCCTTCTTTACATAGTCCCTCAGTAATTAAAACTCCATTTTTGTTATAATCTTGAAATGTTCCACTACCGTTATCTAAGATTTTTTTTCCACTCTTATTCCAGCAGTTTAAATAATAGGTATTGCCATTTTCATATTTAATTTCGCTTTTTTCTTTACCATTGCTATACCATGTTTTCCATGTTCCAACTGGCTTGTCTCGGTCATAAAATTGAACTTCTTTTTTATTGCCATTAAGGAAAAAGTAAGTCCATGTGCTGTCTTTGTATCCATTAATATAAAACCCTTGCGCTTCTTTTTCTCCGCCTTTGTACCAGGAGGTAAAAGAACCCTGCTTCATTGACCTGTCAAAAGTGCCTTCTTCTCTTTTATTACCATTGTTCCAGTAATAGGTGTATAAACCATGAAACTCACCGTCTTTGTAGGTAACTTCTTGTTCTATTTGCCCTTCTTTATTCCAAAATTTCCAAACACCTTGCTCCATCCCGTCTTTAATTAACCCGGCAGCTTTTTTATTGCCATTAGTCCATTTGTACTCATGTAATTCTTGTGAAAAGGCTGTTGTTGAAGAGAAAATAATTATCGAAATAAGAAGGATGCGAATCATTATAAAATGGGTTTAGAACAATTAACGACCAAATTTAGTTTATATTAAAAAGTATCTTTGCAATTCAATAATAACTTTTAAACAAAGCAAATTGTAAAGTGGTTTTCATGAGAAAGTTTTTCCCGCTCATTTTCTTTCTATTTCTTGTAAACACCTACTATACACAAGATTTAACTCAAACCATAAGAGGAACTGTTGTTGATGAACAATCGGAGTTTCCTTTACCGGGTGCTACTATTATTTTACTTGACACGGATCCTGTAGTTGGAGTTTATTCAGATGAAAACGGAAAATTTAAACTAGAAAATGTTCCTATTGGGAGACAATCTATTCAAATCAGTTTTATTGGATATAGCCCGGTTACGCTAAATAATTTGATTTTAACATCAGCAAAGGAGTTAATTATTAATGTAAAGCTTAAAGAAATGGTAGTACAAACAGAAGAATTTGTGGTAACTGCCGAAAAAGATAAAAAAGAGGTTAACAATGAAATGGCAACGGTAAGCTCTCGGTCTTTTACTGTTGAAGAAACCAAACGTTATGCCGGAACATTAAACGACCCGTCAAGAATGGTAGCTAATTATGCGGGAGTGGCTGTGGCCGGAGATCAAAGAAACGACATTATTATCAGGGGAAATTCTCCGTTGGGTGTTTTGTGGCGTATGGACGGAATAAATATTCCCAACCCAAATCACTTTGGGAGCTTGGGAACAACGGGTGGCCCAATAAGTATTTTAAATAATAATGTGCTGGACAATTCAGATTTTATGACAAGCGCTTTTCCGGCAGCCTATGGAAATGCCTTGGCAGGAGCATTTGATTTAAGGATGCGTAACGGAAACAATGAAAAAACTGAGTTTACAGGGCAGGTTGGATTTAACGGTTTTGAGTTTGGAGTAGAAGGTCCTATTTCAAAGAAGAAAAGCTCATCGTACTTGGCGGCATATCGTTATTCAACGCTAGGGTTTTTAGATAAACTAGGAATTGACTTTAATGTTGGAGGAACACCACAATATCAGGATTTAGCAGTAAAAGTTGATTTTCCCGGAGTGAAGTACGGAAGATTTTCTTTTTATGCCGTTGGCGGGTTGAGTTATATAGAATTGCTTCAAAAAAATAAAAAAGAGTCCGATTGGTCTTTTGGTGTTGGAAAAAGCGATGCCTACTATGGTAGTAATACCGGTTTTTCAGGATTATCACACACGTATTTTTTTAATGAAAAAACAAGAATTAAAACCAACATAGCTGTTTCCGGTACGCAAAATACAATTACAATTGATTCGTTAAGTTCTTTAGACGACAAGCCTTTTATGATTTACGACAACAATTCGTATGAAATAAAGTATAGCGCTAATACCGAACTGAATAAAAAAATCAACTCAAAGAATACAGTTAGTTTAGGTTTAATAATGGACTTGTATGACTTTCGTTACGTTGACAGCACATTTGAGAACACTTTTTACAGAACCATCACCAATACATCAGGCAATACCTCTCTATTACAAAGTTACTTGCAATGGCAGCATAAGTTCACGGATATATTAGTTTTAAATACAGGTGTTCATCATCAGCATTTTGCATACAATAACTCATACGCCATAGAACCTAGGTTAGGTCTTAAATATCAGTTTCATGAAAAACAAACCTTGAGCTTAGGAGGCGGGCTTCATTCTCAGACGCAACCTTTTTCGCTCTATTTTTATGAAACCTACCTACCTGATGGTACCACTATAAAAACAAATACAGATTTAGATTTTTCAAAAAGTGTTCATTCTGTAATTGCTTATGATTATTCTATCAATACTAACTTGAGGCTAAAAGTAGAAAGTTATTACCAGTATTTGTATGATATACCTGCTGAATCGCGTTCTTCTACTTTTTCAGCCTTAAATATTGGGGCGGACTTTGGTATTCCGGCCATTGATAGTTTGCAAAACTCCGGAGAAGGGGAAAATTACGGACTAGAAATCACCTTTGAAAAATTCTTTAGTAAGCATACTTATTTTTTAATTACGGGTTCATTATATGAATCAAGATATGTGGCGAGTGATAATATAGAAAGACAAACCGCTTTTAGCGGAAACTATACCTTTAATGCATTAGGCGGACTAGAATACCCGGTAGGAAAAAAGCAAAATAATGTATTTGCAATAGACATTAAAACTGTTTTTGCAGGCGGCAGAAGATACATTCCTATTAACGAAGAATTGTCTAGATTATATGGTAGAACGGTTTATATTTATTCACAAGCTTACCAAAAAAGATATCCCGATTATTTTAGATTTGACATACGATTTACGTATAAATTAAATTTGAAAAGGGCAACACAAGAATGGGCTATAAATGTTCAAAATGTATTTGACAGCCAAAACATTTTTACCCAAACCTTTGACAAAGTGAGCGGAGAAGTTGTTACAGAATACCAAATGGGATTTTTCCCTATCATGCAGTATAGAATTTTATTTTAAGATGATTAGCGTAGAAGAAGCCAAAAAATTAGTAATTGAAAACAGTCCGGTATTTGGAGGAGAAAAAATAGCTGTTTCTGAAGCAATAGGAAGAGTAATTTCACAAAATATTTTAGCGCCTATCTCTTTGCCATCATTCAGGCAATCGGCAATGGATGGCTATTGTATCATTAAATCAGATTTTGAAAACGGTATTAAGGAGTTTCATATGGCTGGTGAAATACCAGCGGGTTCAAAGCAAAAAATAGCATTAAAGAAAGAGGAGTGCTATCGTATTTTTACAGGAGCACCTGTTCCTGACAATGCTACCGCTGTAATTATGCAAGAAAATGTTTTGGCACAAGAAAGTAAAATAATAATTCGGCAAGAAGGAATAAAAGAGCAGGAAAATATTCGGCAAATAGGAGAAGATATTAGCGAAGGAGAAATAGCTGTTGAGCAATATCATATTGTTAATCCTGCTACCGTTGGGTTTTTAAATAGCCTGGGAATTATCGAAGTGGAGGTGTATAAAAAACCAAAAATCGCTATTGTTGTTACGGGAAATGAACTGATTGAACCCGGAAAGGAATTGCCTTTTGGTGGAGTTTATGAGTCAAACGGACAAATGCTGAAGGCGGCTCTTTCTCAATTAAATATAAAAGCCGAAGTATTTAAACTTAAAGATGATTATAAGTCAACCATAGAACTAATTAGCCATTTAACTAATCAGTACGAATTAATTTTATTTAGCGGTGGTATTTCAGTTGGAGATTATGACTTTGTGGGGAAGGCATTAAACGAACTAAATAGCACAACTATATTTTATAAAGTCAACCAAAAGCCCGGAAAACCATTATATTTTGGGAAGTTAGAAGGCTCTTTTGTTTTTGGATTACCCGGAAACCCCTCATCTTCTTTGGTTTGTTTTTATGAATATGTGCTTCCATGGATAAATAATTCCCAGAAAAAATGCCCTTCCTTTTTGCTTCAGAAAAACCTATCACTAACGCATGATTTTACTGTTAAACCCGGTAGAGCACAATTTTTAAAAGCAAGAGTTTTTGAAAATAAAGTAACGATATTAGAGGGACAAAATTCATTTATGTTAAAATCTTTTACCCAGGCAAATGCGTTGGTTTATTTGGATGGAGAAAAGGTTTCTTTTAAGAGCAGTGATAACGTAGAGGTGCATATTTTACCATAAAAACTCAATTATCAACATAAAATCGTTAATTGTTTTTGTGGATTGGGAAATTAGTGCTAAATTCGCAGCCCAATTAAAAAAATTCGCAGGAATAGTGGATACATTAAGTTACAAAACAATATCAGCAAATAAGGAAAATGCCAACAAACAATGGTATGTTGTAGATGCTGAAAATCAAACACTTGGAAGATTTGCTTCTAAAGTTGCTCAAGTTTTAAGAGGCAAAACAAAACCTAACTTTACTCCTCACGCAGATTGCGGAGATTATGTAGTGGTTTTAAATGCCGATAAAATTAAGTTAACCGGAAAAAAGTGGGATCAAAAAGAATATGTTACCCATTCTACTTACCCTGGTGGACAAAAAACTACTACGGCAAGTGAAATGATGGCAAAGCATCCTGTAAGAATGGTGGAGTGGGCAATTTTAGGAATGTTACCTAAAAATAGACTTGGAAGAGCTATCTTCAGAAACCTTCATGTTTATGCAGGAAATGAGCATAATCATGAAGCTCAAAAACCTCAAGCATTAGACCTTAACACGATAAAATAAATATGGAAGTTATTAATACCGTAGGAAGAAGAAAAACTTCAGTTGCTAGAATTTTCTTAACAGAAGGAAAAGGAAATATTACTATCAACAACAAGGAAACCAAAGATTACTTTAAAACAAATACATTGTTATATAAAGTAAATCAACCTTTTTTATTAACTGATACTACAAAGAAATTTGACGTAACAGTAAATGTACAAGGCGGTGGAATTACAGGTCAGGCTGAGGCAGTAAGATTGGGAATTTCAAGAGCACTTATTCAAGTTGACCCTGAATTCAGAAAAGCACTAAAACCGGAAGGACTATTAACTCGTGACCCAAGAATGGTAGAGAGAAAGAAATTTGGTCAGAAAAAAGCGAGAAAGAGATTCCAGTTCAGCAAACGTTAATTTTTTATCTATTATAAACTGTTTAGTACCTAAACTTGTAAGACCGCATAGCGCTACTTACAGGTTGAGTTACAACTAAAAAAGGAAGTAAACATGGAAAACAAACCAAACATTCAAAGCTTATTAGAAGCAGGTGTACATTTCGGACACCTTAAAAGAAAGTGGCATCCTAAAATGGCTCCATACATTTTTATGGAGAAAAACGGAATCCACATTATCGATTTAAACAAAACCGCAGCTAAACTTCAAGAGTCGGCAAATGCGTTAAAACAAATTGCTAAGTCTGGCAAAAAAATTCTTTTTGTTGCTACAAAAAAACAAGCAAAAGATTTAGTGGCTGAAAGAATTAAGTCTATCAACATGCCTTACGTTACTGAAAGATGGCCTGGAGGTATGTTAACTAACTTTGCTACTATCAGAAAAGCAGTTAGAAAGATGGACAACATCGACAAAATGAAAAAAGACGGAACCTTCTTAACACTTTCTAAAAGAGAGAGACTTCAAGTTGACCGTCAAAGAGCTAAATTAGAGAAGAACTTAGGAAGTATAGCGGACTTAACAAGACTTCCTGCAGCATTATTTGTTGTTGACATTAAAAAAGAACACATTGCTATTGCAGAAGCAAAAAAATTAAACATTCCAACATTCGCTATTGTTGATACGAACTCAAATCCAAATTTGGTTGATTTTGCAATTCCAGCGAATGATGATGCAGCAAAATCTATTGATATTATTTTAGAATATATCACTAAAGAAATTGCAGGCGGATTAGCGGATAGAAAGAAAGATAAAGAAAAGCCAAAAGCTGAAAAGGAAGCTGCTCCTAAAAAGGAAAAAGCTGCTTCAAAAGAAGAAAAACCAAAAGCTAAGGCAAAAGAAAAAGTAGAAGAAACTGAATAAATTTAAAATACATGGCAGAGATGGCAACTATAACGGCAAGTGATGTAAATAAATTAAGACAGCAAACCGGTGCAGGTATGATGGACTGCAAAAATGCACTAGTAGAAGCTAACGGAGATTTTGAACAAGCGGTAGACATCCTTAGAAAAAAAGGACAAAAAGTTGCTGCTAAAAGAGGAGATAGAGAAGCTAATGAAGGTGCAGTAATTGCTAAAACTACGGCTGATTGCAAAAAAGCTGTGGTAATTATGCTTAACTGTGAAACCGACTTTGTTGCAAAAAACGAAAATTTTGTAGCGTTCGCTGAAGAAATATTAAATGTTGCTGCCGATAAAACTCCTGCAAATGTTGATGAATTGAAAGCATTAACTTTAGCAGACGGAAGAACTGTTTCAGATCACATTACTGATAATATTGGTAAAATAGGTGAGAAAATAGATTTAGGAGCTTATGAAATTGTCAACGGAGAACAAGCGGTAGCTTATATTCATCCGGGAAACAGATTAGCAACTATAGTTAGTTTAAACAAGAGCGGAGAAAATATTGAAGATGCCGGAAAACAAGTAGCTATGCAGGTAGCTGCAATGGACCCGGTTGCTGTAGATGAAACAAGCGTTACTCAAGAAACTATTGATAGAGAATTAGAAATTGGTAAAGAACTTGCTCGTCAAGAAGGAAAACCGGAAGAAATGATTGACAAAATAGCTCAAGGAAAACTTAAAAAGTTCTTTAAAGAGAATACTTTAGTTAATCAAGACTTTATCAGAGACAATAAAAAAACAGTTGCTCAATTTTTAAAAGATACTGCTGATGGCTTACAGGTAGTGGAGTTTAAGCGAGTAACATTAGGATAATTTATAATTAAAGAGAACTTCGGTTCTCTTTTTTTTTGCTTTTTTTAATTTAGCCACAACAGAACAAACTATGAAATATAAACGAATACTTCTGAAACTTAGCGGAGAAGCTTTAATGGGTTCTAAAAGCTTTGGTATTGACAATGACAGGCTTGACCAATATGCCAAAGAAATAAAATCAATTACGGATGAAGGAGTTCAAGTGGCTGTGGTAATTGGTGGAGGAAATATTTTTAGAGGCGTTCAGGCTGAGAAAGGCGGAATGGAAAGAACACAAGGAGATTACATGGGAATGTTGGCAACAGTTATTAACGGAATGGCATTACAATCAGCACTTGAGCAAAACGGTGTACAAACCAGATTACAATCAGCTATAGAAATGAAAGAAATAGCAGAACCTTTTATTAGAAGAAGAGCCATGCGCCACCTTGAAAAAGGAAGAGTAGTAATTTTTGGTGCAGGAACGGGCAATCCTTTTTTCACTACAGACTCTGCGGCTTCTCTTCGAGCAATTGAAATAAATGCCGATGTAATTTTGAAAGGCACAAGAGTAGATGGCATTTATACCTCTGACCCTGAAAAAGATGCTAACGCCACTAAATTTGAAAAAATCAGCTTTAATGAAGTCTATGAAAAAGGCTTAAATGTAATGGATTTAACAGCCTTTACCCTTTGTAAAGAAAACAATCTTCCTATCATTGTTTTTGATATGAATCAGCCTGGAAACCTTAAAAAAGTAATGCACGGAGAAAATATTGGCACTTTAGTAGAAGCCTAATTTTCTAAAATAAGTTTAGTTGTTCACTGCTTTCATTAGCACTTTCTAATTGCAAAAGTTTTTTCTTGGCATCTAGCCCACCGGCATAACCTGTCAACTCATCATTGCTTCCAATAATTCTGTGACACGGAACAATAACAGAAATAGCGTTCGCCCCATTGGCACTAGCTACTGCTCTAATGGCTTTTTCATCCCCAAGCTTTCTTGATAAACTCAAATAAGATTCGGTTTCTCCAAAAGGAATTTTCAATAATTCATTCCAAACACGTTTTTGAAAATCACTTCCAATGAACAATAACGGAATATCAAAATTGGTTCTTTTGCCGTTGAAGTAATCAGTTAGTTGCTTTTTGGTGGCTTCTATAACCTCAGAACATTCCTCTTTATATTCTGACTGTAACCCCTTCTTTATTCTAGCGTCAATTGATTCACGCATTTTTCTATACCGCCAATCAGCCAGGCATAATTTTTCTTCAAAAGAACCCAAAACTAATTCACCTAAAGGGGTTTTAAAATATTCAATGTAAATAGAATCCATCAATGATAAATATACTACAACTCCTGTAATTATTTCTGAATTCTAAAAACATTATATTTGCAATCTTAAAAAACGATTTGAGATGATACCGGAAATAGATAAAATCATAAAAGAAGCAAAAGATAAAATGCAAGCAGCTCTTGAGCACTTAGCAAATGAGTTAACTAATATTAGAGCGGGAAAAGCATCTCCGGCAATGCTTAACGGAGTAAAAGTAGATTATTATGGAACACCCACACCTCTTTCACAGGTTTCTAACATTAATACCCCAGATGCCAAAACAATATCTATCCAACCTTGGGAAAAAGGATTACTAGAAAATATTGAAAAAGCAATTTTTGAGGCAAACCTTGGTGTAACTCCTCAAAATAATGGAGAATTAATTATGATATACATTCCGCCATTAACGGAAGAACGTAGAAAAGATTTAGTAAAACAAGCAAAAGCAGAAGGCGAACAGGCAAAAGTATCTATTAGAACAGCTAGAAAAGATGCTAATGACGACATCAAAAAGTTAAAATCTGATATTAGTGAAGACATCATAAAAGATGCAGAAGATAGTGTTCAGAAAACAACGGACAACTACGTGTCAAGAGTGGATGAACTTATTGCGAAGAAAGAAAAAGACATCTTAACGGTATAATGATAAACTCCGAAAACATATCAGAATTAGTGAAGCGTGCCGATGCGCTAAGGAGGTATCTTTGACATTGACGGCAAGAAAATACTCATTGAAGAAGAAGAAATAAAAACCATGAATCCCGGCTTTTGGGATAACTCTACAGAAGCCGAGAAAGTCATGAAAAAAATAAGAGGGCTCAAAACCTGGACAGACTCTTACTCTTCCGTAACATCATCCATTGAAGACTTAAAAGTCATTTTTGAATTTCACAAAGCCAATGAAGCATCTGAAGAAGATGTAATGACACATTACCAAAAGTCAGTTGAACTTCTTGAAGAGTTAGAGTTTAAAAACATGCTTAGTGAAGAAGAAGACGCCATGAATGCAGTTCTTCAAATTACAGCAGGAGCAGGAGGAACAGAGAGTTGCGACTGGTGTTCGATGCTTTACAGAATGTACACCATGTGGGCAGACAGTCATGGCTTCAGTGTAAAGGAATTAAACTTTCAAGAAGGTGATGTGGCAGGCATAAAAACTGTGTCGGTAGAAATTGAAGGCGAATTTGCTTTTGGTTATTTAAAGGGAGAAAATGGAGTACATCGGTTGGTAAGAATTTCTCCGTTTGATTCAAATGCAAAAAGACATACTTCGTTTGCTTCAGTTTATGTCTATCCATTGATTGATGATTCTATTGAAATAAAAGTTAATCCTGCAGATATAGAGTGGGAAACATTTCGTTCAGGAGGAAAGGGAGGACAGAATGTAAACAAAGTAGAAACAGGAGTTAGGCTTAGGCACGCTCCTTCAGGAATAATTATTGAAAACACCGAAAGCCGCTCTCAGCTTCAGAATAAAGAAAAAGCCATGCAACTTTTAAAGTCACAGCTTTATGAAGCGGAGATGCGAAAAAGGCTTGAAAAAAGAGAACAAATTGAAGCAGGAAAAATGAAAATAGAATGGGGTAGCCAAATCAGAAATTATGTTTTACATCCATATAAATTAGTAAAGGATGTGAGGACTGGTATAGAAACATCAGATACAGAAGGTGTTTTGTCAGGAGAAATAGACACCTTTCTAAAAGGTTTTTTGATGGAATATGGCAAGAGTAGATAAATTTTATTTAACTTGCTCTTCCTAAATTTTCACCAATTGAAACAAATATTTTCTCTTCTTTTTCTAGCGTCAAATCTTCTTTTGTTTTCTCATAACGAAAGAGATTCTATTATCCATATTTTAGAAAACACCAAAGATGATTCTACATATATATACACAGGACTACAAATTGCAAATGCAATTTTTTATGAAGATTTAGATTTAGCAACCGACATTTCAAAGCTTGTCGAAATAAGAGCAATTCAATCAAAAAGAAAAAAGTGGATAGCTGAAGCTAAAATTATGTTAGGAGGTGCTTATGGTCAGCAAGCAAAATATGATTTATCCGCAAAGTGTCTTTTAGAGGGGAAAGAAATAGCTACTCAAATAAAACATCCTGGACTTATGTCTAAATCACTTTCTTATCTAATTGTAATGCATGGCATAAGAAATGAACTAGATAAATCTATGCAATATTTAAAAGAAAAAATTGAGCTAGATAGCCTCTATAACCGGCAAAATAATTTAGCTAAAGACTATGAGCAGTTAGGGATATTATATTTACTTACTAATCAATTTGAAATTTCTAAAAGGTACTTTCGATTGTCAATTAGTTTGGCAAAAGAACACAACCCTATTATTTTGGTTCATGTGTATAACAACTTAAGTGAAGTTTTTTCAAAAACAAATGATTTAGACTCTGCCGAATATTTTATAAACAAGTCATTGTCTGAGGCTTTGGCAGTTGCAAATAAGCAAAGTATTTCACATTCATATTTAAATTTAGCTGATGTAGCGTTTAAAAAGAAGGAGTACAATAAATCATTAATTTGGCTTAAAAAGGCAGAAGAAACAGAGTTTCATAAAAATGATAAAACGTTTGAACTTTCTATAAATGAACTCTATTCAAAAATTTATGAAAAGTTGAATCAAACCTCTTTGGCATTTGATTATTATAAAAAGTATGCGGTATTAAAGGACTCTTTAGAAAAAGGCGAAACCTCTCGGGAAATAGCTGAGTTAGAAAAGAAGTATGAAATTTCTAAAAAGGACAAAGAAATTGCGAATCAAAAAATTGAGCTGGAAAGGAATGAAGAAGCGGCCAAACGAAAAAACATTATTCTTTGGTTCGGATGTGCACTTTTAATAGTAGCTGCTGTTTTTTCAGTGGTTTTATTTAATAGGATGAAATTAATTAGAAACCAAAGAGATACTATTCAAAACCAAAAGCTTGCAGTAGATGAAAAAAACAAAGAAATAGTAGATAGTATAAACTATGCCAAAAGAATACAGGAAGCTATTTTAAAAGAGCAAGAACGAAGTATTGAGTATTTACCTGAGCACTTTGTTTTTTTTAAACCAAAAGACATCGTTAGTGGCGATTTTTATTGGTCTAGTTTTAAAAACGACTATTGGTATTTTGCTGTAATGGATTGCACTGGTCATGGTGTGCCGGGAGCTTTAATGAGTATGTTGGGGATGTCCTTATTAAACGATATAATTTCTTTAAATGATGCGTTAACTCCTGCAGAAATTTTAGATGAGTTAAGAAAAAGAGTAATGCGAGAACTTGGTTTAAAAGGTGAAAAAAATGAACCAAGGGATGGCATGGACGGGAGTATATGTAGGTATAATGTTAGCACTAAAGAATTAATGTGGGCAGGAGCAAACAACCCTATTTATATTATTCAAGAAAAAGAGTTAAAAGAAATAAAACCAAATAAAGAATTTATTGGATACTCTTCTACACTAACCCCTTTTACCAACCATATAATTAATATTAAAGAAGCTACTTCTATTTATTTGTTTAGCGATGGTTTTGCCGACCAGTTTGGCGGACAAAAAGGGAAGAAGTTTAAGTATAGCCAATTTAAAGAATTGCTCTTAAATAATCATCATTTAGAGCTGTCAAAGCAAAAAGAAATAATCGAAAGAAGCTTTGTTGAGTGGAAAGGAAATTTAGATCAGCTTGATGATATTTGTATAATAGGAACAAAACTTAGTTAATTATGAAAATATATCACAACCCAAGATGTATGAAGAGTAGAGAAACTCTTCAAATAGTTGAAAAAAAAGCTAAAAATGTTGAGGTAATAGAATACCTGAAAACTCCTCCAACCGAAAAGGAAATAGAAGCATTACTTAAAAAGCTGGGGATGAAAGCGGAAGAAATAGTTAGGAAAAAAGAAAAAGTATTTATTGAAAAATATAAAGGAAAATCACTTACGGAAAAACAATGGGTTAAAGCGTTGGCGGAAAACCCAATATTAATAGAGCGACCAATTTTTGTAAATGGGAACAAAGCGGTGATTGGAAGGCCACCTGAAAACGTAAAGAAAATACTTTAATTAATGATCAAACTTTCTAAACTTAGGAAGCACCTTAGTTTTTAAAATGTCCATCATGTATAAGTGAATAGCGTAAGGAATAGCAAATCCCGCTAAGAAAAGTAATGTTGCAAAAGCTGTTCCCGCAATACCTAAGAAAATTAATAAACCAGTTACCATAATTGCTTATTTTAGAGCCCTAAATTAAAAAAAACCTTCACATAATGGAATATAGAATAGAAAAAGATACGATAGGAGAAGTTAAAGTTCCGGCTGATAAATACTGGGGAGCTCAAACAGAACGCTCAAGAAATAACTTTAAAATAGGTCCTGCTGCTTCTATGCCTTTAGAAATTGTTTATGGCTTTGCCTATTTAAAAAAGGCTGCGGCACATGCAAATTGTGAGCTGGGAGTTTTATCACAAGAGAAACGTGATTTAATTTCTGCAGTTTGTGATGAAATTTTAGAAGGAAAACTAGATGACCAATTCCCATTAGTAATATGGCAAACGGGCTCAGGAACGCAAAGTAATATGAATGTGAATGAAGTAATTGCCAATCGTGCTCAAGTTTTGACAGGGAAAAAAATAGGAGAGGGAGAACCGGTTTTAAAAGCCAATGATGACGTAAATAAATCTCAATCATCTAACGACACATTTCCTACCGGAATGCATATTGCGTGCTATAAAATGGTGGTTGAAAAAACCATTAAAGGAGTTGAACAACTACGTAATACGCTGGATGCAAAAAGCAAAGCCTTTAAAGATGTGGTTAAAATTGGACGTACACATTTGATGGATGCAACACCATTGACTCTTGGACAAGAATTTTCAGGCTATGTTTCTCAGCTTAACCATGGATTGAAAGCGCTTAAAAATACATTGACACATCTTTCTGAATTAGCATTAGGTGGAACAGCTGTTGGAACAGGATTAAATACACCTAAAGGCTATGATGTATTAGTAGCAAAAAAGATTTCTGAATTTTCAGGACTTCCTTTTATAACTGCTGAAAACAAATTTGAGGCATTAGCAGCACATGATGCTATTGTGGAAACACACGGAGCATTAAAACAATTAGCAGTATCACTAAATAAAATAGCAAACGATATTAGAATGATGGCTTCCGGACCAAGAAGCGGAATAGGAGAAATTATTATTCCCGCCAACGAACCCGGTTCGTCTATCATGCCCGGAAAAGTAAACCCAACACAATGCGAAGCTATGACAATGGTTTGTGCACAAGTGATGGGAAACGATGTTGCGGTTACTGTTGGCGGAACTCAAGGGCATTATGAATTGAATGTATTTAAACCCATGATGGCATATAATTTATTGCAATCGGCAGAATTGTTGGGAGATGCTTGTGTATCTTTTGACGAACATTGTGCGCAAGGAATAGAGCCAAACTATAAACGAATAGAACAACTTATGAATAGTTCTTTAATGCTGGTTACTGCTTTAAATACAAAAATTGGGTATTACAAAGCAGCAGAAATAGCTAATACAGCTCACGAAAATGGAACAACTTTAAAAGAAGAAGCCGTTCGATTGGGATATGTTACTGAGGAAGAATATGACGAGTGGGTGGTACCTGCTAAAATGACTGGTTCACTAGAAAATAATTAGTCAACCACTATTCTGGGAATATTAGAAGGTAATCGGGTTAGCATTTCGTAGTTAACCTGATTACTTATTTCACTAAAAGAAGAAACTCCTATTTCCAGTTCGCCCTGCTTTCCTATCAATACTACCTCATCTCCATTTTCAATACCCTCAACCTGTGAAACATCAACTGTAATCATGTTCATATTTACAATGCCAATTACGCTTACTCTATGACCCTTTATCAAAACTCTCCCGGAATTGCTTAATGACCGACTAAAGCCATTACTATAGCCAACCGGAATAACAGCTATTTTCATGTCTGAGTTAGCAAGGTAAGAAGTTCCGTACCCAATAAATTCTCCTGTCTTAACGGACTTTATATCCATCACTTTACTTTTCCAAGTAATTAATCTTTTCAACGGGTTTTCAGTTGCTTTTTTCTTCGTTAAATATTCAATCAATACTTCTTTGTTTGGGAAAAAACCATACTGAACAATACCGAGTCTTGCCATATCCATTTGTGTTTTAGGATATCGCAAAGCTGCAGCAGAACAAGCAGTATGTTTAATTATTGGAGATAAATTATTCTCCTCAAATTTTTTGAGCGCTTTTAAGTAATTGGCACGTTGTTTTTTTATTCTATAATAATTGGCAATGCTTTCTGCTCCTGCAAAGTGAGTGCAAAGACCACTGAAAGAAACATAAGTTGAATTTTCTTTTAAAAGTTCAATTACAGGAGAGAGCTTTTTTAAATGAAACCCTGTTCGGTTCATTCCGGTTTCTACTTCAATATGAACTCTTGCTTTTTTATTTAGCTTTTTTGCTATTTCAATAGCTCGCTTTAATCTGGATAGTTCAAATACAAAAAACGCTATGTTATTTTGAATGGCCCATTCAAGCTCGTAATCGTCAACAGCACCCATAATCATAATGGTATTTTTATTACTAATGGAATTATAAACATTCAAAGCTTCTTCTGCGCTAAACACAGAAAAATGGTCGATACCACATTCTTCAGCCAAAGGTGTAAATAAATCTATTCCATGCCCGTAAGCATTTCCTTTTACAACAGAAGAAATAATCACATTATCATTAATGAAATTTCTTAAGAAACTTAAATTATGTTGAAGTGCACTTTTGCTAACTTCTATGTGTGAAGTTTTAAATGAGGTCATGTTAATGCCGATAAACTTATTTGATGAAACAATTGAATAGCGTTTGGTAAAATCTCATCAGGAAAATCATAATCAGGATTATGAAGAGCCGGACAAGTTTCTCCCGAACCAATACCAAACATAGCCCCTTTAAACTGTTGCGTAAACAAACCAAAATCTTCTCCCCACTTAAAAGGGTATTCTCTTTCTGTTAGCTGTAATGATAGCTTAGTGGCCGACTCTTTAATTATCGTAAATGCATTGTCATGATTTTCATTTGCACTAAATTCATGCGTCCAGTTATAGTCTATGTCAATATTATATTTCTTAGAAGTTGATTTAATTAACTCCACCAATTTTGAAGATAAGTCGTCCATGTATTGTTCGCTCCATGTTCTTATGGTTAGCCTTAGCTCTCCGTATCCGGCAGATATTCCGTAAGCTATTTCTCCCATGTTAATGTGTATGGGTGTAATTAAAGTAAAGTCTTCTCTTTCGGGTTGGTTATTGGAAAGGGTATCACATTCTTTAATGATGTCAGCAATTGGCAAAGCAGGGTTAATGCCCTTTTCGGGTTCTGCCGCATGCGATGTTTTTCCGTTAAACTTTATAATAATACTCTTAACCGCTGAGGTAAAAGAGCCATTTTTTATCACTATTTCATTTAACGGATAGCCCGGAAGATTGTGAAAAGCAAAAACATAATCCGGTTCTATTGACTTAAACTTTTCATCATTTAAAACCGCTTTGGCGCCTATGCCTTCTTCTTCGGCAGGCTGAAAGAGTAATATTGCTTTTCCTTTTTTTGGTGGTTGTTTTGAAAGTATTTTGGCAAACCCAAGCAGAGCGCAGGTGTGTCCATCGTGACCACATTTGTGTGAAACTCCTTTTACTTTAGACTGATGTTCAAAATTGTTTGTTTCCTGAATAGGCAGTGCATCGGTATCTGCTCTGAACAATATTGATTTACCATCTATCCCGCTATCGAAAATTGCAATTACACCATGTCCGCCAATATCAGTTATTAACTTTGAAGGAGAACATTTTTCTAAATAATTTTTAATGAGCGTAGCGGTTTCTTTTTCTTTTTCTGATAGTTCAGGGTTGGCATGAATATGCTTTCTAAGCTTTATAAGTTCATCCAGTGTCTCCTGATTTAGTGTTGTCATTAATTGGCGTTTATTGCTAAAGCCAAATAATAGGAAAAAAAATAGGAAATAGCAATTAATAAGTGGTGGTCATGTCTTCATCCACACAAATAATAAAGTCGGCTTTATTAAGGTGTTCTTCAGAAAGTTTTGAAATATCGACTTGTGATACTGTAGTAATGGTGGAATAGTTTAAATCAGACTTTTGCTTTTTTAAATACCACAAAATCCCCTCATAAAAATCGGAGTGGTAGGCTCCATTATAATGAATGAAAATAGCATTTTCATCATAGTTTTTTAAAATGAAGTGTGCCATAGTGGCATCTTTAGTGGCTTGCGCCATAACCAGTTCGGGAGAGCCGTGTTCCCCCATCATTTTTAAAATATTTTTGTAGGTAGGCAATTCACTGTCAAAAGGAATAGGCAAGGGTGCAATCCATGTTTTTTCTTCATCACTTAAATCATTTAATGCTTCAAAGCCATTCTTAAATACCATACTGGCATATCTTCTTGGAATGTTGGTGGCAATAAACTCCAATTGGTTTTTAGCGGCAAAGTCAACTAATGGAGCATAGTCGGTTTTATGATTTGGCCAAAGTCTGGCTAAAGTATCTAAGGCTTTAGCATCAATATCTCCTTTTAAATATTGGTTTAGTGCGGTTTGATTATCTGCCTCAAACATTTCAGCGCCAAGGGTAAGCTTTTTTGTGGTTGATAAATCTTTAGTTACTTCATATTGTAGCCAATGAGAAATAGGGTTGTTATGAAGCTCTCCAAACATTACTACGTTAGACGTAGAAAGTGATTTCATCATTTTTTTGTAGGAAACTTTTTTCCCTTTGGAATTATAAATAATGTACGATGGCTTATCCTGAGCACTTGTCAATATCACGTACAGGGAAGCGAGAAGTAAAAGAAAGTATTTTTTCATGCAATATATTTAATTCTAAAGATAACTAAAGCCCTTATTGATGCAAAAGTTCCTTTACTTTTTTCTCTATCAAATCTCTGATTTTATTAAACTCTTCCGGCTCCATTGCTTTTGGGTCAGGAATATCCCAATCTAACCGTTGCTTTGCAGGAACAAAAGGACATTTTTCTCCACAACCCATGCTTACTACATAGTCGTAAGTAATTTGAGGGATTTCGTCTAAAGAAGTGGATTTGTGTTTAGATAAATCATAGCCAATTTCATTCATTGCTTTTATGGCTCTTGGGTTGACCACACCACTTGCTTTTGAGCCTGCACTATAGGCTTCAGCTACATCATTGCCGTGAATTTTTGCAAATGCTTCAGCCATTTGGCTTCTGTTTGAGTTTTCAATGCAGACAAATAATAGTTTCTTTTTTTCCATATCTAATTTTCTATCGGATTACATTTTTGATTAGGCAACGTACAACAATCTTTTTTGTAAACACCCCAACATGTAATTACACTAAAACTTGCTCCTAAAAGTGTGCTTAAAATGTATAACCAAAGTGTGTCTATATTTCCTGAGACTACCGCAGGAGCAATAGAACGAGCTGGATTCATAGATGCGCCTGTGTATGGTCCGCCAAAGTAGGCTTCTAAAAAAACCACACCGCCAATGGCAATAGCAGAAAAAGCTAAACTCCTGTTTTTGTAAAGCGTATTTAAGATAACCAACACCAAAACAAGAGTCATAAATGCCTCTATAATAAAAGCTTCTCTTAGGTTGACAGAAGGCAGAGTTGCCCCAAGATTTCCGTGACTTGGAAAAAGCGAAAGCAGTAAAAAGCTTGCTAAAAATGCTCCGGACAATTGGGAAAAAATATAAGGGACTACATGTTTTTTGTGAAGTCTTCCCGAAAACCACAAAGCAACCGTAACAGCGGGATTAATGTGTGCTCCTGAAATTTTCCCAAAGGCAAAAATCATAAGCGTAACTATTCCGCCAAAAGCAATGGAAATTCCTAAATGTGTGATGATACCATTGTACTCATCATTTAACACAATTACTCCTGTGCCAACTAACACCAAAGCAAAAGTGCCAATGAATTCCGCTATGTATTTTTTAAAGTGCTTCACTTTTAGCAACAGCCACTGTCAGGAGAACAACAATTGCCTTGAGCTGTTAATTCAGATAGTTTTATTTTTTTCTTCTGCACCGGAACACCACAGTTGTCTTTTGCCAGGCAATCTGTTTGTTTGGAGGTAAGCATAAACGTATTGAAGTCAAATTCCAAACCGTATTTTCCAATAGTATCTGTTTGATATTCTACTTCAATTTCAAGGTCTTCTAAGCCTATTTGTTGCTCACTAAGTTCAATAATTTTAATTAGTTTTTCTGCTGTGAGCCTGTGGTCAACGTCATCGGCACTCCACAACTGAAAGTTAGCGACCTTTTCTTCTCTAATGGTTCCGCCACAGTCAATAAATTTTTTATTTATCATACCCACTTCAGTTACGTGAAAGTGTGGAGGAACTTTATTTCCATGACTATCTATAATAGTTATCTCGTTGAGATTTTTTAGGTGATTTTTTAATTCTGATATTTTCATTTTGTCTTTGTTTTAGTCTGCTTAGTTCTCGATACGCTCATTTCATTTGCTACTCGAACTGACAGCTATTTCTCTTTCTACCAGTTGTACTTGTCACTTCGAGTGTCCCGACTTGTCGGGATGTATCGAGAAGTATTTTTTAACAGCAATATTTGCTTTTGGTTTTTTGCTCAAAAAAGGACGAAAACATTTCGCTTATTTCTTGCCATGTTTTTTCATTGATGCAATAACAAACGCTTGTTCCTTCAATAGTTCCTTTAATGATGCCTATGTTTTTTAATTCTTTTAAATGTTGTGAAACGGTGGGTTGTGCCAAGCCAATTTCATCTACCAAATCGCCACATACACATCCTTCTTTTTTTAAGAGGTGTTGAATAATAGCAATACGTGCAGGATGCCCCAAAGCCTTTGCCAGCAAAGCCATTTTGTTTTGATTTTTGGTAAATATTTCTGTTTTGGTAATACCCATTTATTATTTATATATTGCAATATTACGATTAATAAATCAATGAGCAATAATCTACCAAAATTATTTTAGATATTTAGTGACTATATTGCGTCTTTTGGTCATTATTTAATTATTCTAGGAGCTTAAATTTCATTTTTACATTGAATACAGTGTCTTTAAAAAACTTCCATAACCACCAATGTCAATTAGTTCCTCCTTGTCTGATTTAATTGCAAGCCCAAAAATTTTAGTGTTTTCGTTAAAATAGATTTTGTACCCATTTTCATCTTCTCTTTCTTCCAACACAGTCCATAACTCATAAATATCATTCGAATCATTAGCTCTTTTGTATTTTTGCTTTATAGGCTTAATTAAACATTTTGTCAAATCAAGACCAAATACATTTCTAATATCTGGTTCGACTTGTAATTCCCTCATAATTATTTCTTCTATTTCTGTTGAAGTCATTTCTTGTGTTTGTATATAGTTTATGATACTTTTCACAAAAGTAAAAAAACAGTATTTAATTAGTAAAGAGACTTTTATAAGCTTTTATGTCATAATGCTTTTATTTCTCATGCCTTCTATAGAAAACCTAGTAATGAGTAATTAGCAAAATAATCCTTTTGGAAATAGTAAAGAATAATTAAATATAAATGTGATAAAATGGAACTGCTTATTTTACAATAAAACTAGCAATAGAATCGGTATAGGCGGTAAAACCCATTACCAGCGGCACATCTCCATGGTCGGCACCGCTAATGCGTTGGGCATTTTTAGAAGTTCCACCATGGTTTTTATAAACTACTTCACCATGTGTTTTGATGTTTAAAAAATTGTCATTAGTGCCATGTAACCACATCAGAGGTTGGCTTATTTTTTTAATTTCTTCTGCATTGTCAATGGTGTAATTGGTAAAATAGGAGGCGGGCAACGATAAGCCTGAAGCGTCTTGCACCATTACTTCTGCCGAAGCAAAAGGAGCTTCTAAAATTACTTTTGAAGGCACTAGGCAAGTTGGATTAGCCGTTAGCTGGCATGTAGGTGCGCTGCCTAAACTAAAACCATACATCATAAAACGTTCGTTGGTAAGCCCTTGTTTTTCTAGCCATTTTAATGCAGCGTGCACATCGGCATAAATGCTTTGTTCGCTTGATTCCCCTTCACTTAGGCCATAACCTCTGTAATCAATCATTAAAACACCATAGCGGTTTTTTCCACCTACATGCGCCAACAATTTTGCTCGTTGCCAGTAAAAATCCATGTGGTCTTTATTACCATGACAATACATGATAACGGTATCGGTAGCTATGTTTGCCATATCGCCAATGTAAATGGCATAAATATTTTTTTGGTCGCCATTGTAATCGGAAGTAAGCTGAAAAACATGAATTAAACTTTCAGGAATTTTGTAGCTATCATCTAATGTAAAATCAACTTCTCCGGTGTAATTATCCAGCTGATAACTTTCAATACTGTTGTCGGCATTAAATAAATTGTCATCTAACCTTAGACAAGAAGCAGAAAGAAAAGCAATGAATATGTAAATTAATTTTTTCATTAAAACTTTTTATATACGCCAAAATAAATTCCTAACGCACCGGTGTTTCCGGGTGAAATATAGTCAACTACTATTTTTTCGTTAGAGGTATTAAAGCCGTTGTATCTTAATTCAATTTGATAATTCATTTTGGGTTTTACAAACGTATGTCCTAAAAACAAGGAAGGAAGAAAAATGGTTTGTTGTGTTTCTCCATGCGCTTTAGTAGAGTTTAGTTCTACCCATGAACTTATTCCTCCATAAGCAAAATTGCCATCTGTTTGATATTGGTAATAGCCGTTAAAATCAACTTGCGGATAAATTCTTCCTTTACCGTTCCAACCATCTATCATCCAATTAATAACAGGAGAGATAGATAACCCAAAACCGGTAGTGTCTGGTTTTTTAATGCTATACAAAGCTCCAATATCTGTTTGAAAAACACCAAAAGCTAAGGAAGTAGTGTGTACATTTCCAAAAAGCGTTAGGTTTTCTTTTAGTCCGTAACCTGCTCCAACAGAAGTTAATGGAATAGGCATGGGTGTACCGCCATAGTTGATTAGTGAGCCGCCTAAATTAGCGGTAACGGCTACTTGCTTTTCTTCTAACGGAGCTACGTATCTGGTTGGGTTACATCCTGCTAAAATAGTTAGGGTTAATATGGATGCAACAAGATACCTCATGAGTAAATTTCAGGAAAAGCCTCAGGATTAGCTTCATGCATCATAGCATAAGCGGTTTCAAAAATATCTTCAGCACTTGGCTTAGAAAAATAATCACCATCAGATGCGTAAGCAGGACGGTGATCTTTTGAAGTTAAGGTAACCGGCTCACTGTCTAAATGATAGTAAGCTTGTTGTTTTACTAAAACTTCATTTAAGATAAATCCGCTTGCTCCGCCTTCTACATCTTCGTCAACAATTAAAAGACGAGAAGTTTTTTTCACCGAATCAACAATCATTTGATTGATATCAAAAGGCAATAATGTTCTTACATCTATCAGCTCTGGATAAATACCTACTGCGTTTAATTCTTTAATGGCCTCAATACAAACATTACAAGTAGAGCCATAAGAAACAATGGTTAAATCTTCTCCTTCTGTAACAATTTCCGGTATTCCAAGCGGTGTTTTAAATTCTCCGATATTGGTTGGAAGCTGTTCTTTTGTTCGGTAAGCATTTAACGGTTCGATAATCAGCGCAGGGTCATCTCCTTGCAATAAAGTATTGTAAAATCCGGCAGCTTGTGTTTGATTTCTTGGCACACACACATGAATTCCTCTCACTCCATTAATAATCATTCCCATTGGTGAACCGGAATGCCATATTCCTTCTAAACGGTGTCCTCTGGTACGAATAATTAGCGGAGCCATTTGACCGGCCTTGGTTCTGTAGCGAACGGTAGCTAAATCATCGCTCATTAATTGAAGACAGTAAAGTAAATAATCTAAGTATTGAATTTCAGCAATTGGTCTTAGTCCTCTCATGCTCATTCCAATTCCTTGGCCTAAAATGGTGGCTTCTCGAATTCCCGTATCGGAAACTCTAATTTCTCCATATTTGTCTTGCATGCCTTCCAGCCCTTGATTTACATCACCAATTTTTCCGGAGTCTTCTCCAAAAATTAATACTTCAGGGCGGTTTTGTAAAATGTAATCAAAGTTATCTCTCAACACAATTCTTCCGTCCACCAATTCAGCATTTTCGTCATATTCAGGTAACACTTCCTCAATGTTTAACGGAGAGTTTTCTGTTTCACTGTAGAGGTGTGAACTATATCTGTCAAAGTTGTCTGCTTTAGCTTGATTCAGATAATGGATAAGATTTTCTTTAGCGGAAGAACTTTCATTGACCACAAATCTCAATGCTTTTCTTCCAGCAGATAAAATATCTTTTCTGGATGGTTCGGTTAATCCTGCAATGGTTTCTGCCAGCGGAGTAATAAAATTAGCATTTGAACTTTCTTGTGCTAAGTCATTCAATAGCTGTACCATTTCATTTCGCTCTGCTTTGATGGGCTCAATAAAAGCAGTCCAGGCGGCTTTCTTTTGGTCTCGAACATGCTTTTTTGCTTCTTCCTGAATGGCTTTTAATTCTTCTTCTGTAGCAATTTCTTTTTCTACAATCCATTCACCCATTTTTCTGATACAATCAAACTCATCTTCCCAAGCTAATCGCTCTTTGGATTTATACCTTTCATGCGAACCTGAAGTAGAATGACCTTGAGGTTGCGTACACTCTTCAACATGAATAATAACCGGACAATGCTCTTTACGAGCAATAGCAACGGCATCTTCATAGGTTTTGCAAAGAGCAGCATAATCCCAAGCTTTTACTTTAAAAATTTCGTAACCGTTTGTTTTGCCTTTTTCTCTTTGGAATCCTTTTAAAACTTCAGAGATACTTTCTTTAGTGGTTTGATACTTTTTAGGAACAGAAATTCCATGGCCGTCATCCCAAATAGAGATAACCATAGGAACTTGCAAAACACCGGCAGCATTTATGGTTTCCCAGAAATGTCCTTCTGAAGTACTGGAATCGCCAATTGTTCCGAAAGCTACTTCGTTTCCACCGTTGCTAAAATTGGTAAAGTTTTTTAGTAATTTATTTTCTCTGTAAATTTTTGATGCTTGCGCTAAACCCAATAGTCTTGGCATTTGAGAAGCAGTAGGGGAAATATCAGCCGAAGAATTTTTCTGTTCCATTAAGTTTTTCCAGCTACCGTCTTCATTTAAATTTCTTGTCCCGTAATGCCCATTCATTGAACGACCCGCAGAAGATGGCTCTGCTTCTACATCGGTGTGGGCGTATAACTGTGCAAAAAACTGCTCAACGGTTAATTGCTCAATAGCCATCATAAAAGTTTGGTCACGATAGTAGCCCGAACGAAAATCACCGTTCTGAAATTGTTTGGCCATAGCTATTTGCGGAATTTCTTTTCCGTCACCAAAAATTCCAAATTTGGCTTTTCCGGTTAACACTTCACGTCTTCCTAATAAAGATGTTTCCCGACTAATATTAGCCAGTTTATAATCTTCTAAAATTACTTTTACAAACTCGTCTTTTGCTATTTTTTTAGAATCACTTTTCACTGTAATTGTTTCTTCCGCCATAGTTCAACTTTCAATATTTCCCTTAAACAGAAATAGGGTATGCGAATTTAAGAATTTCTTTGGTATTTAGTTCACCCAAAGTCTGCTTACGCCTAATTTTTCACTCAACAATGTTGCCTGGTCATTAGAAAGGAAAAGCAGATAGCTACATATCATTACAAAGCCAAAGCCCGGCAAGCCATGCAAAAACATGATGGACAAATGAAAAAATGCTCCGGCAATTAGCAGAGGAATTTTAATTTTTTTAAACCAAACTACAAAAGGGAAAAGTACTTGGTAAGTCAACCCAAAGTAAGTAGCAATAACCATTACCCACTCATTATTTAAGAAAAATGATTTGAGAGCAGGGAGGGAAAATTCATCTACTAAAACAACATATTCAAAGGCATTTCCGCTTAGCCAGTTTTCTCCGGTAAGTTTATATCCGGCTGCAATAAAGTAAAGTAGACAAACTAAAACCCTGCCAGCATTTACCCCAAGGTTCGAAAAAATATTCCATAAAAAATCTAATTGAGAAGGGTGTTTTTTTATTCTAAAGCAAAGCATAAAAAGAAAGAAAAGAGAAAGTTGTATGCTTAAATGGTGACCTGCATTCGTATAACTGTTAACGGAAAAAAAGAAAGAATAAGTTAAAATAGCGTTTAAAAAAGCTGATATCCAAGGCTTAATACTAAACATGCCCAGTAAAATAATGAGATAATAAAAACCAATAGTGAACCAAATATGTTCTTTAAAAAAATCATAACTAAAGATATTATACCAAGTGAAAAACTCATCTTGCTTAGAAACTATTGGATCAACTCCCCACAACTCTTCAGCAGACCCTACCATTAAAGATAACTGTAGCCCCAAAGCCAGATAAAAAAAAGTTCCGAATAGCCTTACTAGTCTATCAAAATGAGATTGCTCATGGACATTATTTAAAAACGTATTAATCATCCAAGTCAATTATCGGAAATTTAGTGATTTCTTTTTCGCCCGTTTTCACCTGCCATTTTATATATACAATCTCTATTTTCCCCTCATTTTTTTGGGAAAGAAATTGCAAATATTTTTTTAGTGTTTTATATTCATTAGACTGATAAAATGCCTCATCATTTTCAGTTTTTGATAAACCATAAAAAGCAGCCCATGAGTTAATTTTATGAATAACTAATTTGGTTCGGTAACCCGCAAATCGATTGCGTTGATGTTGTGAGATATAGTAACTATTTAGGTTTACCCACTTTTTTAAACGGCCATCTTCAACTTCTCTAAATGCAAAAATTTCATTGTGCATAGGAGGTTCCGGAGCAAATATTTTGAAGTTATAATGATGTTGTGGAACGATATAATGATAAGTAGCGAATTGTAGGATATGCGGAACAAAACGCTTTGGAAGAGCATAAATTAAAAGTGCGGTAAAATGCCCTAAAAAGATTAGACAACAGCCAAAAGTAATTAGTTGCTTTTTGTTCAACAGATTAATTTTGCCCGAATGTAAAGCTATTTTATTAAATTTGCGCCAATATTAAAAAAAGGTCCTGTGGCCGAGCGGCTAGGCAAGGCTCTGCAAAAGCTTCTACAGCGGTTCGAATCCGCTCGGGACCTCAAGAAGTAACAAAAGGCATAAACGATATACTGTTTATGCCTTTTTTGTTTATTTATATAGCTGCCAAAAACTTCAAAAAGCAACCAAACGAAAAAAATTATTTCATAATATGTATATATTTGGTGAAAGTGTATCTAAAATTAATGAAAACTAAATTACTACTTACTTTCTTCATTGGTCTTATTTTATTCAACGCCAGAGCACAAAATTTTTCTGATTTAAGACATCAAGCAGAAGAAGCTTTTAATAATTATGAGCTGACAAAAGCTATTGAGCTGGCAGAGCAAGCACTAAAGTTGGCCGCATCAAAAAAAAATGAAAACATATTTGATTATGCTGAAATTAAAAATGACTTAGGCGTTTATTATTCATTTAATAATAATACAGAAAAGGGATTTTCATACATAGAAGAAAGTAATGAAGTGATAAAAAAAATAAAGGGAGAACAATCCAAAGAGTATATTGAAAAGTTAAACACCTATACTTCAGTATGCTATATGCTTAGTCATTACCAAAAAGCACTAGAAATTTCAGAAAAATCAGTTGTACTCTCTAGGGCATTTTATGGCGATGACCATAGTGAATATGGCTACGCATTAAACTCTAAAGGAATGGTGTTGGTGGTCTTGGGTAATTATCAAGAAGCAGAAACAGCTTATTTAAAAGCTATTGAAATATTTGAGAAAAGTAAACGCTCGGAAGAATATGCAAGCGCATTAACTAATATAGGAGATTTATATATAAGCTTGGGAGAATACAATGCGGCAGAAGAATCGTTATTAAAAGCTGTAAAATATTTTCAAAAAATTGGAGAAACTTCATCCAAATCCTACAGCGATTGTTTATTTACTTTAGGAAAGGTTTATAAAATGATTGGTGATTATGATAACGCGCTTGCCTACTATACTTCTTCAGGTGATGTTTTGAAAAAACTCTACGGAGAAAGCCATCAGGAATATGCTACAACATTAAGTGCTAAAGCCAATGTTTATGAAGACTTAGGAAAATATATAGAAGCAGAAGAACTATATGTTAAAGCGATTGAAATCAAAAAAGAAACTATAGGTGAAGAAGACTTATCCTACTTCATTACATCTAATAATTTGGCGAATCTTTACATTACCCTAAATAGAATTACAGAAGCTCAAAATATCTTAGAACCTATAGTAATTAATGCAGCTGCAAAAGCCGCTAACTTTCCGTTAGATTATGTCAGTTTTGGTTCTAATCTGGCATTGGTTTATCAGCACTTGGGTTTGCTTTCTGAAGCAGCTACACTCTATGAAAACCTATTAACTATTCAGGAAGCAATACTAGGCAAAGATCATTTTGATAACGTTATCATCATTAACAATATGGCTACCCTAAAAATTGAACAAAACAAATTTAGCGAAGCTGATTTACTGTTTGAGGAATGCTTAAAAATATTAGAAGCTAAACAAATTACTAACTCTAAAGATTATGTGGACATCCTTTATATGAAAGGGTTAAACCTAATGAATATGGAAAAGTACACGGATGCTAAAGACTACTTGGTTAAGGCAGTTCAAAAAGCAGCCACCATTTATGGAAAGTATCACAAAATGTACGCTACCATTAATATAAATATAGGTTATTTATTACACAAAAATAAAGAGCCTGAAAAGGCAGCAAAATATTTTGTGGATGGAATGAACACCTACCAGCAAATTATTAATGAACGCATAAGTTTTATGTCTAGCGAAGAAAAAGAACTACTCAAAAGCGATATTCAACTTCATTTTTCTTTTTTTAAACAATTTGTGCTAGACAATTCTACTCCGGAGTTACTGAGGGCATTTTACAACTACCAGTTAATGCTAAAATCGATGATTATTGACTCTAAAATCAAAGTTCGTAAAGAAATTTTGGCCAGTAATAACAATGAATTACAACAACTTTTTGACCAATGGACCAGCACAAGGGAAATGTTAAACAGGCTTTACAGTTTTTCCTCTCAAGACTTATTGAATGAAAATGTAAATATTGATTCCATTGCAGCTTACGCCAAATCGTTAGAAAACAAAATGGCCTTAAAATCTACTTTGTTTAACAGCAATCAAAAATATCAGTCTATTACATGGAAAGATATTCAGCAAAAATTAACTGATAACGAAGCTGCTATTGAAATTATCAGAACTGCTTATTATGGTGAAGACGACCCTATTCCCATAAAATATGTAGCTCTTATTTTAACTTCCGAAACCAAAGATGCTCCTGAAATGGTGGTGCTAAATGAAGGTCGGAAAATGGAAAACGAGTGGAGCGATGATTTTTATGGCAACTTGTTTAATAAAAAAGAAGATGTTGAATCCTACAATTATTTTTGGTCGCCTATAGCTGAAAAGTTGAGTGGTAAAGAAAAACTATACGTTTCCAGAACAGGAATTTATCATGTGTTAAACATTAGCACTTTTATGAATCCTACTACCAAAAACTATGTGTTAGATGAAAACGAAATTGTATTAGTTGGCAGCACTAAAGATGTTGTTGAAATGAAAAAGCAAGGAGAAATGCCTATTGCCTTTACTAAAAACAATCAGGCGACTCTATTTGGCTATCCAAACTACTATTTAGATATCATCAAAGAAGAGGGTAAAAAAAACGAACTGTTGGCTATGGCCAATATAGATGACAGAAGCTTTAAAAAAGATTTTGAATTATTATCTGATTTACCAGGTACAAAAACAGAAGTGGAAAACATTAACCAAATACTAACAGATGCAAACCTAAGCACAGTTGTTTATTTAGAAGATGAGGCTACTGAAAGCAAGCTTAAAAATTTAAAGAACACATCTGTGTTACATATAGCTACTCATGGTTTTTTTGATTGGCAATACGAGCAAACTAAAGACAACTCAAGAGCAGACCGTTCCGTTTCTGTTCGTGACCCATTGTATCGCTCTGGATTAATGATGGCAGGCTCTGGTTTTGTTGTAAAATTGGTTGAAGGAAAAATGTCGTTAATTAATAATTTAGAAGATGGAGTGTTAAGTGCCTATGAAGTGATAAATATGGATTTAAGCCAAACAGAATTAGTAGTGCTGAGTGCTTGTTTGTCGGGTATTGGCGAAACTAAAGTAAAAGAAACAGAATCTTTTGCAGGTTTACCACAAGCATTTATCATTGCCGGAGCAAAAGCAGTAGTTACTTCGGGCTGGTCGGTAGATGATACCGCTACACAAGAATTAATGACCCTATTCTATTCTAACTTAGCTAAAAAAATGCCCAAACGGAAAGCCTTAAGAGAAGCGCAAATTGAGCTAAAGAAAAAGTTTCCTGAACCGTTTTACTGGGGACCCTTTAGTATGGTGGGGCAGTGAGTTTTTAAAGATTAAAAAACATGATAAAACTTACTTAATTCAGCTATTACACCTCCACCATTTCAACTTTTTCTTTTTTCATGTCTTCTTGAATAAGCTCAGTAAATGACTTACGTTGCAGCTTGCTTTCAACCCACATCATAATATCAAAATACTTGTTGGTAGCATTTTCATAGGGGTCTTTAAATGCTTCGGTGAGTTGTTTTTTAAACTCTGATAAAACAGATTGTTGGTTGTTTCGGTAGCGAATACTTGAGAGTTTTTTTAAATTTTTTAGAATGATGGTTTCAACTTTATAATTTCGTTTTGCCTTTTTAATAAAACGCTCTGTTGCAGGAATTTCATATTCCAATAAGTCATGATTACCTAGCTCAAAATGAATAAGTAAATTCACAATTCTGGCAAAAGTGTAAACGTCTTTTCTTAATCCAATGTTAGGGTCGTTAAGCACTTCATTTATCCAATGCAGGGCTTTTTTCAAATCTCCATGGCATAGGTAATTTGTAGAAAAGTTATAAAAGAAAATCGTTTTTTCTTCTTTGTTTATTTTGTTTCCAAACTCTTCAATACCTTGCATAATAGGCTCAATCATTTCTATGGCTTTGTCAAACTTTCCTATTGCTTCATACACCAGCATTTTAGAAAATGAAATAAAGGAGAAGAACATCACTTGTAAATCTACGCTTTTGAAATCAGGTTTTTTAGCCATTGTCTCAAGCTTATCTATGATTTCAAAACATTGCTTGAAATTGTTTTTACCAAGGTTTATCCTGAATAAATAATTAAGTGTTTTGATATATCGCTTTGGAACTTCTTTAATGATATCAGGGTTTTTGTCAAAAACGGTAATTACTTTTCTAAGATTGACTTCGGCATCGGCCATGTCGTTTTTTGTAATGGCACACATGGCTTTTATATAATAGCAAGCAGTAGTTGCTTTAACCGATATAGCGGTGTTTTTACCAATGATTAAATGATAATTAGCAATTTCATTTACTATATTTTCCTGTTCATCGTTTCTGATATATCCTCCTGTTCTAAAAACGTAGTTAATTTTAGAATACAAGACTTGGTATTCTGCTAAATTTCTCAGTTTGGCAATACATTCTTCTTCTTCTTTTACTAACTCATTAAGGTCTTTATCAAACTTTCCGCTTAAATATTCTTCTTCAATAATTATTTTTTCCCAATTAATAAGCTCCAATAAATAGTAATATTTTTCATGCTGGTAAGCCAGTTTTTTAGCTCGCTTGATAAACTTACTGCATTCTTTATAAAGCGCTTTACTATATAAAATTTCAATGTTTTTCAGTTGTTCCTGTAATTGCGAAGAAGCGCTTCTGTCAGCATAAAAAGCTCTTAAACTTTTAAGAATAAGGTTATAAAGGTGGGTTTTCTCTGATGGTAAGTGTTTAATAAAAGTGGAATTTTTAAACTTCTTTTTTATTTCCTCTTCATTGTATTCTTCTTGTTCCAAGATAGCGTCAAAAAGCTTGATGTAATTTTTAGAACCGCTTTGAAGGGTAGAAGCAAGTTTAAAATACCTTTTCTCAGATTTTGTAAGAGATTGAATTAAATTAAATAGTTCGTCTGACGGAGTCATAAGGCATTGGTTTTGAAAAGTAAAAGTAGTGATAAAACTGGATTCCTACAACTAGGAATTCAAGAATGGCAGCTTTGAGCCTATTTTCGTTTTGATTTGAAAAAGGAACGGAGAAGCGATAATGAATCTTCCTCTAAAACACCTCCAACAATTCTTGTTTTTGGATGTAGTAAATTTTTTTCAGCAGAGGTGAAGCCATTTTTAGGGTCATAGGCACCGTAAACTAATTTCCCCAACTTGCTCCAAAACAAAGCACCACCACACATTATACAAGGTTCAAGAGTCACGTAAACCACACATTCATTCAAATACTTTCCTCCCAAATAATTTGCTGCAGAAGTAATGGCCTGCATTTCTGCATGCGCTGTAACATCATTTAATTGTTCAGTTAGGTTATGGCAGCGTGCAATTATTTGATTTTGACAAACCACTACAGCACCAATTGGCACTTCATCCTTTTCAAAAGCCTTTTGGGCTTCTTTTAAGGCCTCTTTCATAAAATCTTCATCAGAAAAGACTTGCATTTCCATTTAGTAAAAGTAGTGTTTTGAGCATAAAATAAAGTCAGGGTACTTACATTAAATATCTATTAAAAAATGTTAATATGTTATTATTTCCCAATAATGACGTTATATTTGCAGCGTGAAAAATATTCTTTTGAGCGTATTATCTTTTATTATGATAGTTGTATTATCAACGGCTCCATTGATGATATACAATTATAGTTCTATATGCAAAAAAGCCGAAATTGTTGACGGAACAACACAAATACCGCTTTCTGAAGAAGAAAATCACTCTTCTTCAAAAACCAATAACTTAGAAGAAGAGCATTCTATTTACAAAACGAATTCTTTTCAGTTTTTTCAAATCACTTCTTATTTATCTGCATCACTGTTGGTTGAGTATAAAACCAGCCACTTTAGTGATGAAATACCAACCCCACCTCCAGAGCTTGTTTTATAATTAAGTCGCACAATTTTAATTAAATTATAAAACATTATTCATGAGTATTTTTAAAAATCTTAAGCAGGATTTGCCTGCCAGTTTAGTTGTATTTTTTGTTGCCTTACCCCTTTGTTTGGGAATTGCTTTAGCAAGTGGGGCGCCATTATTTTCGGGTATTATAGCCGGAGTTATTGGGGGTATTGTTGTTGGAGCAATCTCAGGCTCTTCTGTAGGAGTGAGTGGTCCGGCAGCAGGATTAGCAGTTATTGTCTTAAACGCAATTACAGAATTAGGAAGTTATGAAATCTTTTTACTTGCCGTAGTTATGGCAGGGCTTATTCAAATAATAATGGGCTTGTTAAAAGCCGGAGTAATAGGTTATTATTTTCCAACTTCTGTTATAAAAGGAATGCTTTCAGCAATAGGAATAATCATCTTTTTAAAGCAAATACCGCACGCTTTTGGCTACGATGCCGATTATGAAGGCGATATGAATTTTTTCCAGCCTGATGGAGAAAATACTTTTTCTGAACTGATTAAAATGGTGGACTATATTTCTCCGGGTGTAATTTTAATTACCGCCATATCTCTTTTTATTTTATTGGTTTGGGAAAAAGTATTGTCAAAAAAACACAAGTTTTTTAAAATGTTCCCAGGCCCTTTGGCGGCAGTAATTGTTGGTGTTTTATATCAAATTTTTGTTGGAAGCGGCTCTTCATCTCTAAACATAAGCCCTCAGCATTTGGTTAAAGTTCCAGTGCCTGAAGGAATAGATTCTTTTTTGGGCCAGTTTACCACACCGGATTTTTCACAAATTGCAAATACCGAGATATATATAGTTGCTATTACCATAGCCATAGTAGCAAGTTTAGAAACACTTCTTTGTGTGGAAGCTACGGATAAACTAGACCCTGAAAAAAGAGTTACACCTACCAACAGAGAGTTAATAGCTCAGGGTGCAGGAAACACTATTTCAGGCTTAATAGGAGGAATACCTATTACACAGGTAATAGTAAGAAGTTCTGCTAATATTATGAGCGGAGGGAAAACAAAATTATCAGCAATACTCCATGGATTCTTGCTTATTTTGAGTGTAGTGTTTATTCCAAAGCTTCTCAACTTAATACCTCTTGGCGTATTGGCAGCCGTACTTTTAATAATAGGATATAAGCTAGCCAACCCTAAATTGTTTGTTCAAATGTATAAGCATGGAAAAAAACAGTTTATTCCGTTTGTAGTAACCATTGTAGCAATAGTGTTTTCTGATTTATTAATTGGAATTGCGCTTGGATTTGCTGTGGCACTAGTAGTAATATTATTCAACAGCTATAAAAACTCTCACTTTTTACATATTGAAAGTAAAGAAACAAATAATAAAAAGCTAAAAATGACTTTAGCTGAAGAGGTTACATTTTTAAATAAAGGAGCAATTTCAAGAGAATTGGATTCAGTTCCTGAAGGAGCGTATTTAGAAATTGATGTAACTAAGACAGTTAACTTAGACTATGACGTGCAGGAGATACTGGATGACTTTTCAATAAAAGCAAAAAACAGAAATATTACCATAAAACTAATTTCTGAAAGAGGAATATTTGAAAACCCTGAAAACTTTCAAGAAATTTTTTCTAAACCAATAAAAAATTAAAGATGAAAACACATACAAAAGAATTTCAACAAAACTTAACACCACAGCAAGCCCTTGATGTTTTAAAAGAGGGAAATCAACGATTTGTAGGTAGTTTAAAAATGCAAAGAAATTTGCTTGATTTAGTTCAGGAAACAAGTAGTGGTCAATATCCTTTTGCAGCAGTTTTAAGCTGTATTGATTCAAGAGTACCTGCTGAAGTTGTTTTTGATCAAGGGATTGGGGATTTATTTAGCGTAAGAGTGGCAGGAAATATCGTAAATGAAGATATTTTGGGCTCAATTGAATATGCTTGCGGAGTGGCAGGTTCCAAAATAGTTGTTGTAATGGGTCACACTAAATGCGGTGCTGTTACGGCAGCCTGCCAAAAAGTTGAAATGGGAAATATTACGGCTCTTTTAAGCAAAATAAAACCCGCTATTTCAACAGTTGAGGCCAATAAAGGGAGTGTAGAAGTAGAAGAAGTAACAATAGCCAACATCAAGCAATCTATTACGGAAATTAAAGCCAAAAGCACTATTCTTTCAGACTTGGAAAAAGAAGGGAAAATTATTATTGTAGGAGCAGTGTACAATGTTGATAATGGACAAATTGACTTTTTATAAAATAATTTTTCTTTTAATATTAATTATCCGGTTGCCACTTCATTGTTTATCTCAAAATGATGAAGTGGGGAACTGGCTGATGTATTTTGGGCAAAACAGATTATCTGATAAGTGGAGTTTACATAGCGAAATTCAGTATAGAAGTTATACCATTTCTGCTGACAAGCCTGAGCAAATTTTAATCAGGACGGGATTTAACTATCATTTAACCGATAAAGCTATGCTTTCAGCTGGTTATGCTTATATTCCAAATTATCATTTTACATCTTCTGATTTTCAGCCTGATGTTGTGGAACATAGAATTTGGCAGCAACATATTCAAAAAAGTAATATTGGAAGAGCTGTTTTTGAACACCGGTATCGGTTTGAACAACGATGGATAAATGATAACTTCAAAACTCGTTTTAGGTATCGCTTATTGGCGTTAGTTCCGCTCAATAGTTTTGAAATGGAAGAAGGATCTATTTTCTTATCACTTTATGATGAGGTATTTATTAATAACTCTGCTAATTTCTTTGATAGAAACAGGTTTTATGTGGCGCTTGGCTATCAACTTTCAAAGACAACCAGCTTACAGATGGGAATGCTTCACCAACAAGTAAGCTCATTTGGAAAGTGGCATGCTCAACTGGCTTTTATGTTTAACCCTGATTTTAGAAAGCAAGATAATTAACTTTGACTCAAAACCCTCCATCCCTTTGGGTAAAGGTTGTTCGTTCTGTTAATTAGGTTTTTAATAAATCCAATCGGCTGATTTTCGTAACAAACCAATTCATAAGCTTTTTTATCAGACTTTGGTGTAATGTTTTCTTTTCGTAAATAAGAGAGGGCTTCTTCTTCATTTGCCTCATAAATTGCAAAAGCATTTTTATCAAGATGGTTAGAGAGAGCTAAAAAAATGGAGGGAATAAAATCTTTGCCTTTTAATTCGCCAATTTCAACTCCAAAATGCTTTACGTTTAGCTGTAGTAAACAGCCAGTTAAAAAGTCTATCCCATTATTTTGAAAAATAAACTGCTTGTTTTTAAAATCAATTGCTTTAAAGTTTGCTGAATTTTTTATGTAATTCCCCCACTCAAAATAAGACTTTAAAAAATTTCTTTTTGATTTGTATGAGTTGCTTTCGCTAGCTTCTTTTTTTTGAATGCAACTCATAAAAAAACCTTCTGATTTTGTTTGATGAGGCATCATTCTATAGCCATAAATTTCCTGATGAATCGTTTCATGCACATTCCAATCATCGGGAAGGTTTAACTTTAAATTTTCTCCTTTTTTCTCCTTCAAAAACTCAGAAATATTTCCTTCATTTTCTTTTAAATTGTAAGTACAAGTACTATAAATCAATAGTCCGTTTTCTTTTAAACAACTCCAGGCATCATGCAGTATACGTTGTTGCCTGGCACTACATAAATTTACATTATCCTCACCCCATTCTTCTATGGCATGACTATGCTTTCTAAACATTCCTTCACCTGAGCACGGAGCATCAATTACTACTATATCAAATTTTTCATAAAAATTGCTAAAATCTTTGGGGTCGTTTTGCGTAATAATGCAATTTGCATTTCCCCATTTTACTATGTTTTGATGAAGTGAAGAAACTCTTGAGCCGATTACTTCATTGCTTACCAATATACTTTCATCGCTAATTAATGATAAAATGTGTGTGGACTTTCCACCCGGAGCGGCACATAAATCCAATACTTTTAAAGGTGATTTTAAATTAGCAAATTGTAAAAAAGCTTGTTCAATTAACATACTTCCCGCTTCCTGAACATAATATGCTCCAGCATGAAAAAGTGGGTCAAATGTGAATTTTTTTCTTTCGGGTAAATAATAGCCCAACTCACACCACTTTATTTTTTCTAAAGCAGTGGTGTTTATTTTTTTGTTTGGATTTATTCTTATGCTAGTTGGAATTTCCTCATGTAAAGCATTTGTAAATTCACTGATTTCTGAAGCAGGAATTACTTCAGCCAAATTTTCTAAAAAGCGAGAGGATAAATTCATTACACAAATGTAGAAATGAAATTTATTTCAATGTCTTTTGATAAGTTTCAATGGCTCTTTTTCTGGCAAAAGAATGTTCTACTATTGGTTTTGGGTATGCAAAAGGGTCTTGGTATTCGGGCACCCATTTTTGTATGTAAGCTCTGTCTTTGTCAAACTTATCGGTCTGTATGTAAGGGTTAAATACTCTAAAATAAGGCGATGCATCACAGCCTGTTCCGGCACACCATTGCCAGCTACCGTTATTGGATGACAACTCGTAATCCAATAATTTTTTTGCAAAATAGGATTCACCCCACCGCCAGTCTATCAATAAATGTTTAGTTAAAAAACTAGCAACAATCATTCTCACTCTGTTGTGCATCCACCCGGTTTGGTTTAACTCTCTCATGCCTGCATCTACAATAGGATAACCTGTTTTGCCTTCACACCACTTTTTAAAATCTTCCTCATTATTTCGCCATTCTATTTGGTCGTATTCTTTTCTAAAAGATTGATTAATTACCTGTGGAAAATGCCATAATATTTGCATATAAAACTCTCGCCAAATTAATTCATTTAAGTATTTTTCATTTTGCTCTAGAGCAATTTTTACTAATTCTCTAATGGAAATTGTACCAAACCTTAAATGAACGCTTAGTTTAGAAGTTCCGTTAATAGCCGGAATATCTCTAGTTTTATGATAGTTTTTTAAAACAGCTAAATCAGGAGTTTTAGGAGCTACTTCATAGTTGGTTTTAATAAAACCAATTTCTTCTGTGGTTGGAAAAGAGAAAGGTCTTGTTTGATAAAAAGAAGAGAAATATTTTTTTGTAGGATAGGGTTTTACATAAAAATCATTCAGCTTTTCTTTCCACTTTTTTGAGTAAGGTGTATAAACAATGTAAGGAGAGTTATCAGGCTTTGCAATTTCATCTTTTTCAAAAATCACCTGGTCTTTAAAACTATGGAAGCTGATATTATTCTCTTTTAAAAAGGTTTTTATTTCTTCGTCACGTTCAAGAGCGTAAGGCTCGTAGTCATAATTAGTATAAACAGCTTCAATTTCTGGAAATTCTTCACATAGTTTTTTAAAAGCATCAATTGGGCTGGAATGGATAACATATAGTGAGCTACCTAAATTCTCTAATTCATTTTTTACTTTTTTTAAAGTATCATAGATGAAAGAAATTCGTTTATCATTTTTATCCTCAAGGTCATTTAAAATTTCGGTATCGAAAATGAAAACAGGAAGTACGCTTTTGGAGTTTTTTAGTGCATGGTATAGTGCTGCATTATCGTTTAAACGTAAATCTCTTCTAAACCAAAATATAGATACTGGGCGCATTCTTCGACAAAACTGTTAAACAGTTTTCTGAAGATATTGTTCAACCTGAGGCAAGCAAGTTTTTAACCAGATGGTATAGTTATCAGGGGATAATTTTATTTCTTGAGTTAATCTTTCTAAAGAAATGTATTTAAAATCTTCGGCTTCATCTGAATTTAAAACGGGCTTATCATCTGTAAATCCAACAAAAACATGATCCAATTCATGTTCGGTCAACTCATTATCTAAAGCAGATTTATATATAAAATGAAAAGCTTTTTCAAGCTTACAGCTCATCCCCATTTCTTCTTTTAGTCTTCTGTTTGCAGCTTGTAAAGCAGTTTCTCCTTTTCTTGGGTGGCTGCAACAAGTATTTGTCCACAAACCTCCCGAATGATATTTTGAGGCAGCTCTTTTTTGAAGCAAAAGCTCACCATTTGAGTTAAAAACAAAAACAGAAAAAGCTCTGTGTAAAAGCCCTTTTTGGTGGGCTTCCATTTTTTCCATTAGCCCAAGTTCGTTATCTTTTTCGTCAACTAAAACTACTTCTTCCAACAGCTAAAATTTTAATAAATGAGCTTTTTGTTTGTTTCTCCAACCCGCTTGACTTTCATAATCAACATAATAAATCTTTAAGTCGGCTTGACTTTCATAATTGACAAAATACACTTTGTAGTCTGCTTGGCTTTCATAATTTACAGAATACCACAATCCGTCTTTTTTTGCCTGACTTTCATACTTTACATGATATACTTTTAAATCAGCCTGACTCTCATAATTTACTACATATACTTTAATGTCGGCTTGTGACTCATACTTTACTTTATATACTTTTTGGGCATTTAGTTTTGTACTAAATAAACCTGCAATAAAAACAAGTGTCAACACAAAATGTTTGATTTTCATAATTGTAATTTTGCTCTAAGATATGATTTTAGTCATTAATGAAAATAAATCCTGTTTTACCTTGTAGTTTTTATGTTAACATTTTTCCAATTCTATTTGCAGCTTTCTTTTTTTACATACATTTGCCTTCTACAAATGTTTAACTAATTTAATTATTAAAATGGCAAATAAGCATCAAACTCAGATTAACGAATTTATGGCAAAAGTAAAAGCCAAAAATAGTCATGAGCCTGAGTTTTTACAGGCAGTTCACGAAGTTGCGGAAGCGGTAATTCCTTTTATGCAGACTAATAAAAAGTATAGTGACGCCAAAATATTAGAAAGAATTGTTGAGCCTGAAAGAACAATTATTTTTAGAGTTCCATGGATGGATGACAAGGGAAACGTTCAGGTAAATAGAGGATTTAGAGTAGAGTTCAACTCAGCTATAGGCCCTTACAAAGGCGGATTAAGATTCCATCCTTCTGTAAATTTATCCATCCTTAAATTTTTAGGATTTGAGCAAATATTTAAAAACTCCTTAACTACTTTACCAATGGGTGGAGGTAAAGGTGGTTCAGATTTTGACCCAAAAGGGAAATCGGACAATGAGGTAATGAAGTTTTGCCAATCATTTATGAGTGAATTATCTCGACACATTGGTGCAGACACTGATGTTCCAGCGGGAGATATTGGTGTTGGAGGTAGAGAAATTGGCTATATGTTTGGTCAATACAAAAGACTAAGAAATGAGTTTACGGGAGTATTAACCGGAAAAGGCAGAAACTGGGGAGGTTCATTAATCAGACCAGAAGCAACAGGATACGGAACAGTTTACTTTGCGGAAGAAATGCTTAAAACACAGAAAAACTCATTCAAAGGAAAAACAGTTGCTGTTTCAGGCTCGGGCAATGTGGCGCAATATGCTATTGAAAAAGCAACTCAATTGGGCGCAAAAGTAGTTACAGCTTCTGACTCTAGCGGTTACATATATGACAAAGACGGAATAGATGCTAAGAAATTAGCCTTCTTAATGGAACTGAAAAACGTAAAAAGAGGAAGAATAGAAGAGTATGCTAAGAAATTTAAATCAGCTAAATTCATTAAAGGAAAAAGACCTTGGGAGGTAAAAGTTGATATTGCTCTTCCTTGTGCTACTCAAAATGAGTTAGATGGAAAAGAAGCAAAAATGTTGCTAAAGAATGGTTGTATTTGCGTTGCTGAAGGAGCTAATATGCCATCCACTCCAGAAGCAATAGCAGAATTCCAAAAAGCAAAAATTTTATTCTCTCCGGGAAAAGCATCTAATGCAGGCGGTGTAGCCACTTCTGGTTTAGAAATGTCACAAAATTCATTAAGGCTTTCTTGGACAAGAGAAGAAGTGGATGCCAAATTACATCAAATTATGAGGTCAATACATGAGTCGTGTGTTACCTATGGAAAAGAAGGAAAGTATGTAGATTATGTAAAAGGAGCAAACATTGCAGGATTTGTTAAAGTTGCAGACGCAATGATTGACCAAGGAATAGTATAACACAAATAGTTTTTATGAAAAGGCTTCTCATTTGGGAAGCCTTTTTTATTTTTAGGTCATGAAGTTTTTACTTTGTTTTTTTTCAATTGTTTTTTCTTTTCATTCTTTTTCGCAAGAATTAAAAGCCGAAAATGGTTGGTACTTGCCTACCAAAGGAACGCTGCGAGTATTAGTAATTTTTGCGGAAATTGAACATGATGTTCATCCCGAAAAAGAACCTTTTCCTGAAGGGTCGGATTACTGGAAGCCTCATCAATTACCGGAATTTAAAGATGATTTGTTTGAGCCGATTTGGACGGATAATCCAAAAGCAATGCTTACCAATTATTATGCTGAGTGCTCATTCAATCAGTTTAAAGTTTTAGGAGACCATTTTTATGAATTAATAAAGGTAAACGAAAGTGAAGTAAAGCTGGGAAATTTTAATGATGTCAGCAATAAAATTTTAGAGAAGATAAATGCTTATCCTCAGTTTAAAACAGCCCATAACTTAAAAATAGAAGACTTTGATTTATGGAATAAAAAGCGCCAACCGGGAAGCGAATCAATAGAAGGAGCAGACAACCCTATTTCGTTCGACCATGTGATGTTAATCATGAGAAATTACAGTACCTGGGGAAATTCAGGCGGAAGCACATCTCCCGGTTCTTTCGGAAAAATATTCGGATACGAATCTGACACACGCTCACAGTTTAATGAAGGGAAATTACACCCGTTTAGTATTCTTAGACATGAGTTTAATCACTTGCTTTTTGGCGGAAATAATTTTCATAATGGCGGTGGTTTGGGAGCCGGAGCCGGATATTTTATTCCTTCTCAAGGAGGGTGGAGCATGATGGGCGGAGCACATTCTTCTTTTGAAACTTGTAATGCTTGGGACAGAGACAGAATGAACTGGAAGCCAGAAAATAAACAGTTTACCATTGGCGCTATAAATGCCTCAAATGGTAAAGAAGTTAACACAGATTTTGACGGAAACACAGCCACTTCCCAAACACTCATTTTAAGGGATTTTGTTATAAGTGGAGATGCGGTTAGAATTAAATTACCTTACTTAGATGAAACCGAATTTGAGCAGTGGATTTGGATAGAAAACCATCAAACTACTAAAAATAATGGCAGTCGTTTTGATCAATTTCAATGGCATCAGGATGAGTGCACCGAAGATGCACAACCGGGAATTTATATGTATTTACAAGTGGATAAAAACACCAAAACAGGGAACGGCATTTTTGGTGGAGAAGGAGATTATTTGCGACCCATTTGTGCAGATGGTTTTTATGATATAGAATTGGTTGATGAAGAAGTTCAAAATTTATGTGTTTCCTGGACCAAACTCAAACCATTTATTAAAAAGGAAAAAAATAAAAACGTATTAACTGGTTCACAAGACCAGGAGAGAGCAGTATTTGACTTTAATCAAGATGGAAAAATTGCCAGAAAAGAAGAATATCCTCAATACTTAGAAAGGGTGAATGGAGTGGATGAACATAAACTTGCCATGCATGGAAGAAAGCGTCATGCGTTTACCGTTGAAGAAAAAAATACCGTTAATATTTCAACTAATCCGGCTCCTTTTCCAATGTACACTTTGGTAAGTTTAGAAAACCCTTTAACACAAGCTTGGATTAAAAACAACAGAAGAATATGGTTAAACGGAATTCAAATTAAATTACTAGAAAACCTTCCAGACGGGTCAATAAAAATTAAAATTGACTTTAATCAAACAGCTATAAACCAAGACGTAAACTGGAAAGCAGATAGCATTTTATTGCCAAAAATAGAGAGTTCAAATGGCTTTTCTTTATATGTTGAAGAAGGAAAAAAGGTTACTTTGAGCAGAGGAAAAACACCCACCAGAATTTCAAATCCTGAAGAATTCAAAAAAGAAAAACTATTTACCTCATCAACCAAGATGTATTGTCTTTCCGGGTCAAGCATAAAACTAGACGAAGGTGCAGAAATAATAGTAGAAGACGAATCAATTCTTACTTTTAAAAATGGCAGTTATTTAGAGCTTGAGCCCAAGGCAAAAATTAATGTTCAAAGTGGAAAAATAGTTATTGAACCACAGGCAAAAATGAATCTAAAACGACAATCGAAAATTATATTTACTCCATCAAGCGAAGTAAAATTTCCAGAAACAAACTATAAGTTGAAAAAAGTTTGGTTCGGCAAGGGCAAAAGGGTTTTAAAAGTAAAATAGTTTTTCATTTTCAATCCTCTATATTTTTTCATTAGCAGATATTAGCCAAAAGCTATGTTTCATTACAAAAATATAGCTACTTTAGTACTCTGAATTTAAACATTAAGATGGATAAGTACTCTTACCTCAGCAATGCAGATGGTGCAGCAGTAGAAGCACTTTATAACGATTATTTAAAAGACCCTTCATCCGTTAGCCAAGACTGGGCAAGGTTTTTCGAAGGCTTTGAGTTTGCAAGAAAAAATTTTGAATCAACGGGAGAAGTCCCTGAAAACTTTCAGAAAGAGTTCAAGGTGATGAAGCTCATTGAGGGCTACAGAACCAGAGGGCATTTGTTTACCAAAACCAATCCGGTACGAACCAGAAGAACCTATTCGCCAACATTAGATATAGAAAACTTTGGTCTGGAAAAATCGGATTTATATACTGTTTTTCAAGCGGGAACAACTATCGGTATAGGAGCAGCATCTTTAAAAGATATTGTTCATCATCTGGAAGAATCGTATTGCAGAACAATCGGTGTGGAGTTTATGTATGTGCGTACACCGGCAATTACGGAATGGATAAAAGACAAAATTCATCAAAACAATAATCAACCTAAATATTCTGTAGAAGACAAAAAGCTGATACTTAAAAAACTGGTGGAAGCCGTTAGCTTTGAAGAGTATCTGCACAAAAAATTTGTAGGTCAAAAACGTTTCTCATTGCAGGGAGGCGAAACACTTATTCCGGCAATGGAGGTATTGGTGGAGAAAGGGGCAGAGCTTGGAGTAGAAGAGTTTATTTTTGGAATGGCTCATAGAGGAAGATTAAATATTTTAGGCAATATATTTCATAAAAGTCCGAGAGATATTTTTAATGAATTTGAAGGAAAAGAGTTTGAAGAAGACGGGCTTTTTGACGGAGACGTAAAGTATCACATGGGATATTCTTGTGAGCGAGAAACCACCACAGGAAAAAAAGTACACATGACTTTGGCGCCAAATCCTTCCCATTTAGAAGCTGTTGACCCTATTGTGGAAGGAATCACACGTTCTAAAATAGATACTTATCTTAAAGACGATTCTAAAGTAGTTCCAATTTTAATTCATGGTGATGCGGCCATAGCTGGTCAAGGAGTTGTGTATGAGGTCATTCAAATGGCTCAATTAGATGGCTACAAAAATGGTGGAACTATTCATGTAGTGATTAATAATCAGGTTGGGTTTACTACAAATTATTTAGATGCTCGTTCAAGCACCTATTGTACTGATGTAGCCAAAACCACTCTTTCTCCGGTATTCCATGTAAATGGAGATGATGCTGAAGCTGTTGCGCACGTTATGTCAATAGCCATGCAGTTTAGACAAGAATTTAAAAGAGATGTGTTTGTTGATTTATTGTGTTATAGAAAATACGGACACAATGAAGGAGACGAGCCAAGGTTTACTCAACCACTTTTATACAAAGCCATTGCAAAGCATCCTAACCCTAAAGAAATTTATGCAAAAGAATTAATTGAAGAGGGAGTTGTTAAAGAGGAAGAAGTAGAAGCTATTGAAAAAAGATATCATGAATCTTTGGATAGCAACTATGAAGCTTTTCAGGAGGACGAAAAAACAAAGGTCATCAAGTTTTTAAAATACACCTGGCGAAATACAGAATATGCCAAAGAAGGTGACTTTGACCATTCTCCTGAAACCGGCTATGATTTAAAAAAGCTAAAAAAGCTAGCCATTGCGCTTAATACGTTGCCGGAAGGTAAGAAGTGGATGAAGAAAGTCGGTAAAATTTTTGACGACCGAATTAAAATGGTAAACGAAACCAATCAACTAGATTGGGCAATGGGAGAGTTGCTGGCTTATGCTACTTTGTTGGAAGAAGGTCATCCCGTTAGAATTTCCGGGCAAGATGTAGAAAGAGGAACTTTTTCTCACCGTCATGCGGTAGTGAAAGTAGAAGACTCTGAAGAAGAGTACACTCCGCTAAACCATTTAAGCGATAAACAAGCACCATTTTATATTTACAACTCATTACTTTCCGAATATGCTGTATTAGGTTTTGAATACGGATACGGCATGGCCACACCAAATGGATTAACTGTTTGGGAAGCACAATTTGGAGACTTTGGTAACGGAGCTCAAATTATTATTGACCAGTTTATTTCTTCAGGAGAAGATAAGTGGAAAACCATGAATGGTTTAGTAATGATGTTACCTCATGGATACGAAGGTCAAGGCGCAGAACACTCAAGTGCAAGATTAGAAAGGTTTTTGCAACTGTGTGGTCAAAAAAATATGCAGGTAGTAAATGTTACTACACCTGCTAATTATTTCCATGTTCTAAGACGCCAACTTCACAGACCGTTTAGAAAGCCATTAATTGTAATGACACCTAAAAAATTGTTGAGATACCCAAGTTGCGTTTCTAAATTAGAAGAAATGGCAAGTGGGCGTTTCCAGGAAATCATTGACGACAGTCAAATCAAAAAAGAGAAAGCAACAAGGCTAGTATTATGTAGCGGAAAGATATATTACGACTTAATTGAAAAGAGAGAAGAAGCAGGTGACAATTCTACGGCTATAGTCAGAGTGGAGCAACTTTATCCTTTTGCATTTAAGCAGTTTGATGAACTTTTAGCGAGTTACAAATCGGTGAAACAAGTGTTGTGGGTACAAGAAGAACCTGAAAACATGGGCGCTTGGTCGTATATTTTAAATACGCTTCGTAAAAAAGTAGATATTGATGTAATAGCCAGAAAAGTTGCGGCAAGTCCGGCTCCCGGCTCTTACAAAGCTGATGCGGCAAGACAAAATGCTATTTTCGAACAATTATTTTCTAAAGTTGAAGTAACGAATTAAACGATAAAACAATGTCAGTAAAAGAAATGAAAGTGCCCAGCCCGGGCGAATCCATATCAGAAGTTGAAATTGCACAATGGGTAGTAAGTGATGGTGATTATGTGGAGAAAGACCAAACCATTGCGGAAATTGATTCAGACAAAGCAACCTTAGAATTACCGGCTGAATTTGCGGGAACAATTAAGTTTCTGAAAGAAGAAGGCGAAACAGTTGCTGTTGGTGATGTAGTTTGTACGATAGATACTTCAGCCAAAGCTCCTGAGAAAAAAGAAGTGAAGGAAGAAAAGAAAGAAGCTAAAAAAGAAGAAAAAGCACCCGAGAAAAAAGAAAGTAAACCCAATCCAATGCCTGCTGAAGAAAGCAAAGGTAGTGGCTATGCTAAAGATGTTCCTTCAGTGGCTGCCAAAAAAATAATGGATGAAAACGGTATTTCAAAAGTAAACGGAACTGGCAAAGGCGGAAGAATTACCAAGCAAGATGTATTAGCTGCCATGACAGGAGGGTTTGATTCTTCAGCTGCAGGAGGCTGGGGCGGAACAAGAAACACCGACAGCCAAAAAATGAGTATGCTCAGACGCCAGATTGCGAAGCGATTGGTTTCTGTAAAAAATGAAACAGCCATGCTTACCACTTTTAACGAAGTGGACATGAAGCCGCTAATGGATTTAAGAAGCAAGTACAAAGAAACCTTTAAAGAAACGCATGGCGTAGGCTTAGGCTTTATGTCGTTTTTTACCAAAGCATGTACCGAAGCATTAAATCATTACCCTGCCGTTAACTCTATTTTAGACGGAGATTATATGATTTCTCACGACTATGCCGATGTGGGTATTGCCGTTAGTTCACCAAAAGGATTAATGGTTCCTGTGCTTAGAAATGCAGAACAAATGAGCCTGGCAGAAATAGAAGCAGAAATTAAACGATTAGCCATAAAAGCTCGTGACGGAAAAATTGCGGTAGAAGATATGCAAGGCGGAACCTTTACCATTACCAATGGCGGAGTGTTTGGCTCCATGTTGAGTACGCCAATTATTAACCCACCGCAAAGTGCTATTTTGGGAATGCACAACATTGTAGAGCGCCCTGTTGCCATTGACGGAAAAGTAGAAATACGACCAATTATGTATGTAGCACTTTCTTATGACCACAGAATAATTGACGGAAAGGAAAGCGTAGGTTTCTTATACAAGATAAAAGAAATGATAGAGAACCCTTCACGCTTAATTTTTGGTGGCAAACAACCAGAAGAAGTGTTGTTGGGATTGTGATAATTACAGTGTCCACTAAACAAATCATAAGTTATAGCATTGGTATTTTAGTAGCTGCCTACTGGATAACAGCAGGCATATTTAATTTACTGGAACTAGAGTTAGTAGAGTATAAACTAGTAGAGTTGGGTTGGTGTGAATGGCTTTCTACCCCAATTATTACCAGAATTTTTATCGGTTACTTTTTTGGCTTGGGCGGTTTGTTTATCATTGGCTACAACCACAAAAAAGCAATGAGTTTGCTTTCTCTTTTTTTTGGCTTAGTGGTGGCGGCAGCATATTTTTTAACCAATGAAGAAAGCATCATTACCAAAAACCTGTTAGATATTACGGGCAATTCAGTGATAGACATTAATCTGCTGGCAGTAACTATTTTACTTTCATTAAGCTTATTGCTTTTAGAAACCGCTAAGTCGCTTTTCTATTTTAATTGGATGTACGCCATATTACCTGTTGCGGGCATTGTAACGGTGTATATTTTAAACCCTGTTTTTCCCATGCATTTGACAGACAGCCTTGAGTTTGAAAACGGAAAAATAGAAGAACAGTATTTTGAAACGGAAGAAGAAAAACAAGTATTATCAGAAATAGAGACAGGCGAGAAGTTGGTTGTATTTTTTAGTACCAGTTGTGGGCATTGCGCTTTGGCGGCACAAAAATTAATGATTGCTAAAAGAGCTGAAAACTTTCCGACCATTAAAGTGTTTTACTTTGGTCCGGAAGAAGAAGTAGAGTTGTTTCATGAGCACACAAACACTAACTTTGACTACTTTGTTTTTTATAAAACCGATTTGTTTAAAATGACAGACGGAACAGTACCTTATGCTAAGTTGATGAAAGACGGAGTTGTGTTAAAAAATTGGTCAGGCGGAAAGTTTAATTACAAAGTGCTACAAAATTTAACCGAGCAAAAATATTTTAAGGAGTTGAGAAATGAATAAAGAAGAAGTATTAAAAGCATTATCATACGTTACCGACACCGTTTCTAAAAAAGATATTGTTGCTGCTGAATTAGTGAAGGATGTGGTAATTGATGGGAATAATTTATCGGTCGTATTAAAAGTTGCTAGCCCAACCATGCATTATAAAAAAGCCATGGAAGAAGCTTGCCAACATCAAGTAGAGCGGTTTTTAGGAAAAGAAATAAAACTTACAGTTGATTTTCAAACCAAAGAAACACCTGTAGCGGAAACAAAATCAAACCCTCTACCGAACGTAAAAAATATTATTGCCGTTGCATCAGGAAAAGGTGGTGTGGGCAAATCAACGGTTGCTTCTAATTTGGCGGTAGGCTTGGTAAAAAAGGGCTTCAAAGTAGGTTTAGTTGATGCCGATATTTACGGACCGTCCATTCCAACTATGTTTGATGTTGTAAAATCAAGACCTGTTCCAGTTGAGGTAGATGGAAAATCGTTAATTCAACCTATAGAAAGTTATGGCGTAAAAATGCTGTCCATTGGTTTTTTTGCAGATCCCTCACAAGCGGTAGTTTGGAGAGGACCGATGGCAAGTAAAGCCTTAACACAAATGTTTACCGAAGCACACTGGGGCGAATTAGACTTTATGATTATTGATTTGCCTCCCGGCACGGGAGACATCCATCTTTCTTTAGTGCAAACTTTACCTGTAACGGGCGCAGTAGTGGTGAGTACACCACAGCAAGTAGCTATAGCCGATGTAAAAAAATCAATCGGAATGTTTGCTTTACCGCAAGTGAGTGTACCTGTGTTGGGGTTGATAGAAAATATGGCTTATTTCACTCCTGAAGAATTACCAAACAACAAGTATTATATTTTTGGGGAGAGTGGCGTAAAAGCCCTTTCAGAACAATTAGAAATACCTTATTTGGGAGAAATACCTATTGTGCAATCTATCAGAGAAGCTGGAGATGCAGGGCGACCTGCTGCTATGCAAGAAAACACCATTGTATCAAAAGCATTTGAAAAAGTAGTAGAAAACACCGTTGAACAAGTGGTGAAAAGAAACAAAAACCTTTCTCCTACTGAGATTGTTCAAATTACAACAATGGCAGGTTGTAGTGCTGTTTAGTCAGCCAACTTCCCTTTCAACCATTCTGAATAATCAACCACATCATTTTCTTTATCAGAAGAATAAGTTTTAATGTATTCTTTACATTCAACTACCAAAGAATCATTTAATTCAAATTCATTTTTTGTCCATTTTTGGAGGATTGAAATCAATTCTTCTTCTTTTTCAAATTCTTCTTCGCTAAGTAAATTTTTGTATTCACGCCTCACCTGATGAATAAGGTGTTCGGTGTATTCATCGTCTTTTTCTTCAAACCAAATCAATATTTCTACAATTGAAATTTTTAATTGAAACGCTTGATTTAATTCTTTAAAGCTTTTATGTTGTTTAAGTGAAGAAATATTTTTTCTGGCATTTTTAAATTCTTTTAAATCAAAATATTGCACTGCCAAATTCAGGTAAATAAATACGGTAAACACCGGAAGTTTTTGAATGGCTTTTTCTTCTTTGGCTTTTAAAAGAATAGATACAGCTTTACGCTTGTCAACTACTGAATAGTTTATAACCAAAGCATTGTAGTAATAAAACAAGTATTTATCATATAACGCAGCATTAAATTCTTTCATGGCATCATGAAGTAGTTCGGTATAAATTAAAGATTGCTTAATATCTCCAATTTTAAACAATGAATTAGCCAAATAAGTGAGCATTTGCAACTTGGTTTCATGATTGTTTTTATTAAACAATCCTTCTTTGGTAAACTCTTTATAAGTTTTAGAAAGATATTTTTCAAGCGATTTGTAGTCGGCTTGCTGAAGTAAAATTCTACTGATGGCATGATAAATTTTAAACCTTAGCTGCGCACTGTTTGCAATACTTTTGTCTTCAACGTATTTATCAATTTTCTTTTGAAGGAAGTCGGTAATCTCTTTATCTTTTTTACCAAAGTTTTGCGATGTTTTTATTTGGTAAATTAATACGGCTAAAACGTCTTCAATCTCTCTTATTTGCTTTAGTTTTTTATCGTTTTCTTTTCGTTTTTCAATAAACTCTACCGGGTTGATAGAAAGCATTTCATGCGACAGTTTAATCAGCTCATTATAGATTAAATCAAGCAAATCATAATACTCATTTTTATCGGCCTTTTGTTTTATTTTAGATAGATAACGATAAGCCAAATCATGCTGTCCTCTGGATAAAAAAAGTTTCGCCAGCACTAGTTTGTGAATGATTTCACTATAGTCGTTTTGAGTGTAATATAAAAGTGATAGACTTCGGTTGATGTCGTTGACTAAACGATTTTTCAGTCGATAAAATGTGTTTTTTTCTTTTTCAGAATAAAGCTTTAACGCAATTTTTTCTTCATCGTATTTTTCTCCACTTTTTCTTATGTTATCAAAAAGCTCTACATCTTTTCGTTCTCCTGAATCGTTTGTTCTTCTTAGAAAGATGTTAACAGTTCGAGCTTCTTCCGTATTAAGTGTTGCAATTAATTCTTGTAAAACATTCATATATTATGTTGTTAAATACGTAAGAAATATATAAAATTATTTACAATGTCAAGTAATTCTTTCCTAAATTAGCTTTAGTTATTTAAAATATCCGTTATGAAAAAACTACTACTTCTACTATTTACAATTGTTTCATGCTCTTTCTTTAATGAGGGAAAAGCACAGGTTGGCTTTTCTAATACTAACGTCATAAACTATCAGGACACTGTTTTTTCATCAGATTCAGCTGTTTACACTGTTTCGGTTCAAAATAAATCAAACGGTCCCTTAACCGGAACATGGCAGGTTATCCTGGCAATTGATTCAGGGGTAGGAATTATGATAATAGACTCCATTCTATTTAATGCGAGCTTACAGCCACAAGATACTTTTCCGGTAGTGCTAAATAAGATTTATTTTAATCATCCGGCCATTCAAAAAAATGGCGGAAATGTAGTGGTAATATGGCCAATGTTTGGAAACGAAGTGCCTATCGACACCATTAGAAAGCCACTTTATGTTATAGAAATTACAGGAATAACGGAATCAACGGGATTAGACAAACACATATCCATTTACCCTAATCCTTCTAACGGACGAATAAGTGTAGTGAGTTCCTCTATAGATTATCCTGTTGAAAAAGTAAGAATATTATCTATTCAGGGAGCGGTATTAAAACAAGAATTATTTAACCAAGAGTTAGATATTTACGATTTAGCAAATGGATATTATTTTGTAGAAATTCAATCGGGTCAAGAACGAGTTGTTTATAAAATTTTAAAGCATTGACCTATTGCTAGTTTCTTTTTCATAAACTTGAAGGGTTAAGTTCAAAAAGCTTAACCCTTTTCTATGTCAAAAAATCAAAAGAAGAAAGACAATAAACTAATCAAACAAACGGTAGAGCAGTATTTTTCAGCTCATCCTAACCAGTTGTTTAACTACAAACAACTCAGCAGAATTCTTGGAATTACCGATGCAAAAGGAAAAGAATATTTAGAAAAGCTACTTTTTTCATTGGCAGAAAATGATTTTTTGAAGGAAGAAAGAAGAGGAAAGTTCAGACTAAACTTTAAAGGAAGTTACATTACCGGCAGAACAGATTTTACCTCAAGAGGCTCTGCATATATTATCTCTGACGAAACATCGGATGATGTTTTTATTTCTCAAAAGCATGTGAAAAATGCCTTACATGGTGATTTAGTGAAAGTAAAATTATTACCGTCAAGCAGAGACAAACAAAAAGGGGAAATAGTAGAAGTAATAGAAAGGCGCAAAGTTCATTTTAGCGGCATTATTCAAAAATCAAAAAACTTTGCTTTTTTTATTCCTGATGACAATAAGGTACATGTTGATTTTTACATTTCTAAAAACGATTTGGGAGAGGCACAAGACGGAGAAAAGGTAATTGCAGAAATTAAAGATTGGCCTGAAGGAGCTGATAATCCGTTTGCAAAAGTCACAAAAGTTTTGGGGCAACCCGGTGAACATTTTGCAGAAATTCATGCTATTATTTCAGAGTTTGATTTACCCGAAGAGTTTCCGATTGGGGTAATGAAAGAAGCAGAGGCAACACCCGAGATTATTCCCGAAAGTGAAATAAAAAAGCGTAGAGATTTTAGGAAAATACCAACGATAACTATTGACCCAATTGATGCAAAAGATTTTGATGATGCCCTTTCATTTGAAGATTTGGGAGAAGGTCTTTACAGAATAGGCGTGCACATTGCAGATGTGAGCCACTATGTTCGACCGGGAACTAAATTAGACGAAGAGGCCTTTAATCGTGCAACATCAGTGTATTTAGTAGATAGGGTAATTCCCATGCTACCCGAAAAATTATCGAATAACGTTTGTTCCTTGAGACCCGAAGAAGACAGGTTGGCATTTTCAGCAGTTTTTGATATTGATAAAAATGCAAAGATTAAAAGCACTTGGGTAGGCCGAACCATTATTCGTTCTGATAAAAGATTTGCATACGAAGAGGCACAAGAAATAATAGAAAAAGGGAAAGGAATTTTTGATACAGAAATACTTACCATCAACTCTATTGCCAGAATACTTCGCCAAAAAAGATTTGCAAACGGAGCCATTAACTTTGAGCAAACAGAAGTGAAGTTTAAACTGGATGAAAAAGGCAAGCCGATAGAAGTCTTTTTTAAAGAATCGAAAGAAGCCCACCAATTGATTGAAGAATTTATGCTGCTAGCTAATAAACATGTGGCAACACTTATTGGTAAACCTGAACAAGGAAAATCACCCAAACCTTTTGTTTACAGAATTCACGATTCACCTGATCCTGAAAAACTGAGAGATTTTTCGGTTTTCGCTAAAAAAATGGGGTACAATGTGAAGTTAGAAGGTAACAAACATATTTCCGAATCCTTGAATGGTTTGCTGGCAGATGTAAAAGGAAAAGGAGAGCAGCACATGATGGAACAATTAGCCATCAGAACCATGGCAAAGGCAATTTACAGCACTAACAATATTGGGCATTACGGATTAGGTTTTTCATTTTACTCCCACTTTACCTCACCCATTAGACGATATCCTGATTTAATGGTACACCGACTGTTAGCACATTATCTTTCCGGTGAAACAAAACCGTTGATAGATAATTTAGAAAAGAGATGTAAGCATTGCTCAGAAATGGAAAAAGTAGCTTCTGACGCAGAAAGAGCATCGATTAAGTTTAAGCAAGTGGAATACATGAGCGAACGCATCGGAAAAGTATTTGCGGGTATAATTACCGGAGTTACGGAGTGGGGAATTTATGTAGAAATGATTGAAAATAAATGTGAAGGGATGATTCGTTTAAAAGACATGAAAGACGACTATTACTTCTTTGATGAGAAGAACTACAGGGCTGTCGGCAAAAAATATGGCGAAGTGTATCAAATAGGTCAAGGAGTCAATGTAAAAATTATTAAAGCTGATTTAATGAAAAAACAGATAGAGCTTCAAATCATGGAGTAGATAAGGTTTTTCTACATTATACTGTTCATTAGTTTTACATAAGCTACCAAATCCACTGCCATTTAACCACTAAACTTGTAAAAATCATTAATATGAAGAAGTCTGTCTTAGTGCTTTTGTGCTTATTTGCTACAATGTTTGTTTTTTCACAAGATGAAACAGTTTCAAACAACGGAAAAAAAGGAAGAACATACCTGCTAGTTCCTTTTGAAAGCAAAATGTATATATCTGATATTGATAAAAAAATATATGAATCAGATGGCTTAGGAACAGCAGAAATAAGAGCAAAATTTCAAGCGGTATTAGATCAAAATTTATTTATAAATGCAAAAGAAAATGGTCTTCAACCACTATCTTTTTACATTATGGAAGTTGATGCACAAAAAGAACTTAGCTATATCTATTCATCTATTGGTTATAAGTATGTAGTTTTGCCGAAGGAAGAAAATAAAGAGGAAGGCCAAACAGTAACGGATAAATTGAAAAATAAATTCAAACCTAAAGAGGAAAAACAAAAGCAACCGGAGAGCAACACAACTAATGGAGAGATTACCACCCAAAGAATAACTGAAGAACGCTATATGCAAACTACCATCACTAATAGCAATCTTTTACAAACCTTAGTAAATACCTATCAGGTTGATGGAGTTATTTTCATCAATCAAATTGACTTGCTCAACAATATTGTTACTGACGGCTCGGGCAAGCATAATAGACTGTTAAAAGTTCATTACACCATTTATGATGCTAATGGTAATATTATTCAATCAGGGGCAGAGAAAACATATTTTCCAGCTAATGTAAATAGTGTGGACAAGATATCTAAAACTGCAATTGCCGAGAACGCAAAAAAAATTATTGAAAAAATTAAGCTGATACAAGTTGAGCCTAGCTCAACAAATTCATCAATAGAAGTACTTCATTAACAAACAAAAAATAAAATCAATTGTTAATTAGATAAAACCTAACAATGCTCAACTTTTTATTGGAAACCGGAATAGACTCTTATTATACCATTATTGGTATTTGTATAGTCGTAATTCTTTCATTCGTTTTCAATATTATTTCTAAAAAAACCAATATTCCAAGTGTTTTGCTTTTGATATTACTTGGACTTGGAATTCAATATTTATTAAAATGGCTCGACTTTCCGGAAGCAGATTTATTTGCCACCCTACAAGTACTTGGAATTATTGGGTTAATAATGATTGTTTTAGAAGCTGCTCTTGACCTGAAACTTACAAGAGAAAAGGCACCGTTAATATTAAAATCTTTAGCTGTTGCATTAATTGCATTAATAGGTTCTTCTTTTGTCTGTGCCTATATTATTAACTATTATTTAATCTCAGACCCTTTTATATCGCTTGTTTATGCTATCCCTCTTTCTATTATGAGTAGCGCCATTATCATTCCATCTGTTTCGGGTTTGGTAGAGCATAAAAAAGAGTTTATGATCTATGAAAGCACATTTTCAGATATTCTGGGAATTATGTTTTTCTATTTTTTAATAGGAACACCGGAAGGTTCAACAGCAGGTCAAATTGCTTTTGATGTTACATTAAACATCATTATTACCATGGTAGCTTCTTTTGTGATAAGCTTTGCCTTAATTTTAATTTTTCAAAGGTTAACTACACAGGTAAAGCTGTTTTTATTAATAGCAATTCTCACGCTTCTATATGCCATAGGCAAGAAACTATTTCAACTTTCATCATTGATAATAATAATGGCCTTTGGATTAATCATCAATAATTACAAGATATTCTTTATTGGACCATTTAAAAAGTGGATAAAAGATAGTGCGGTTGATAATATTTTACGTGAGTTACATTTCATTACACTTGAAACTGCCTTTGTGATAAGAACATTTTTCTTTGTGGTATTCGGAATGACAATCTCCCTAACCTCATTAATTAGTTTTAAAGTGGCATTTGTGAGTTTGTGTATAATTTTAGCACTTTATATAGTAAGATACATCTGCCTAAAAATATTTTTATGGCGGGACATTATTCCTCAGCTTTATATTGCGCCTAGAGGCTTAATTACTATCTTACTATTCTTTGCCATCCCGATTCAAATGCAAGATGATAATTTTAGACCAGGGATATTATTATACACCATACTTATATCAAGTTTAATAATGACATATTCCTTGGTTGTCAATAAAGACAAGAAAGAGAAAGCTAGTCTATCAGAACCACAGCAAGACATCGAATCTGACACGATGAAAGTTGAAACGGGAAGTGAAAATCAAACACCCCCATCCGAGCATTAAAAGAAACATTATTTTACCTTTGCGAGATAATCAAATCAAAAATAATGTCGGCTACAACTTTACAAGGATTTTCAATTAAAGAAGCGTTATCTGCTTTAGGAATAAAAGAAGAAAATAACGGAACTTCCACCGGAAGTGAGTTTTTTGGTTCAGGAGAAATGCTTTCTTCGTTTTCACCGGTTGATGGTGAATTAATAGGAAAGGTTTCTACCACTACTACAGACGATTATCAAAAAGTAATTACAAAAGCAAAAGAAGCCTTTTTAACCTGGAGAATGATTCCTGCACCTAAAAGAGGAGAAATGGTTCGTCAGTTTGGAGATGAGCTTAGAAGACAAAAAGAACATTTAGGAAAGCTAGTTTCTTACGAAATGGGAAAGTCTTTACAAGAAGGTTACGGAGAAGTTCAGGAGATGATTGATATCTGTGATTTTGCAGTTGGCTTATCTCGTCAGCTTTATGGCTTAACCATTCATTCAGAGCGAGCAGGACACAGAATGTATGAGCAGTATCACCCGCTTGGTGTAGTTGGAATTATTTCAGCCTTTAATTTTCCGGTTGCTGTTTGGGCATGGAATACGGCTTTAGCTTGGGTTTGTGGAGATGTTTGTATTTGGAAGCCATCAGAAAAATCTCCTTTATGTAGTGTGGCTTGTCAAAACATAATTGCCAAAGTGCTTAAAGAAAATAATTTACCTGAAGGAATAAGCTGTATCATTAACGGAGATTATAAAGTGGGTGAATTTATTACGAAGGACAAAAATGTTCCGTTAATCTCAGCTACAGGCTCTACAAGAATGGGGAGAATAGTTGGTGTTGAAGTAGCTCAACGTTTCGGAAAAACGATATTAGAATTGGGAGGAAATAATGCCATCATCATTACTCCTGATGCAGATATTGATATGACTATTATCGGAGCTGTTTTTGGAGCAGTAGGAACAGCAGGTCAAAGATGTACTTCTACAAGAAGGCTAATTATTCACGAGTCAAAATATGACGAAGTAAAAGAAAGATTGACAAAAGCTTACGCCCAATTGAAAATAGGAAATCCGTTAGATGAGAGTAACCATGTCGGGCCATTGATTGACAAAGATGCTGTAAAAATGTACGAAAGTGCATTGCAAAAGGTGATTGAGGAAGGTGGAAATATTGTAGTTGAAGGTGGAGTTTTATCGGGCGAAGGTTATGAAAGCGGATGTTATGTAAAACCGGCTATTGCAGAAGCGAAAAATAGTTTTGAGATTGTGCAACATGAAACCTTTGCTCCAATATTGTATTTATTAAAATACAAAACCTTAGATGAAGCAATAGCTATGCAAAATGATGTTCCTCAAGGATTATCTTCAGCCATTATGACAACCAACCTAAGAGAAGCCGAACAATTTTTATCACATGCAGGTTCAGATTGTGGAATAGCAAACGTAAATATTGGAACTAGTGGCGCTGAAATTGGTGGAGCATTTGGCGGAGAAAAAGAAACAGGAGGCGGAAGAGAGTCTGGTTCCGATGCCTGGAAGGCATACATGAGACGACAAACCAATACAATTAACTATACCTCAAAACTTCCTTTAGCACAAGGAATTAAGTTTGAAATTTAATTGAAACTATCCGAAAGGAATAAAGATTTTTTTCAGCAAGTTTATCAAGTTGCTCGCCTCATTCCAAAAGGACGAGTTACCTCTTACGGAGCAATTGCAAAATATTTGGGTAGTGGAAAAAGCTCCAGAATGGTTGGTTGGGCAATGAATGCTGTTGGTTCTCAAAAAGAATATGTTCCCGCCCACAGAGTGGTTAATCGCCTGGGTATGCTTACAGGAAAACACCATTTTTCTGACCCAAACCAAATGCAAAATTTATTGGAGCAAGAAGGTGTGGAGGTGAAAAACGATAAGATTCAAAATTTTAAAGAACTATTTTGGGACCCTATGCTTGAGCTTGATTTATAGTAAATTACTATCTTTATAACTCATTAATTTAACTGCTTATGTCTGCTCCTAAAAATGTAGAAGACTTTATTCAGAAAAAAAATGAATGGAAGAAAGAGTTAGAACTTCTTCGTTCAATAACTTTGTCATTAAAGTTAGAGGAAACAATTAAATGGGGCTTCCCTGTTTATTGTTTTGAGGGGAAAAATATAGTCGGTTTGGGAGCCTTTAAAAGCTATGTTGGACTATGGTTTTTTCAGGGAGTTTTTTTAAAAGACACAGCTAAATTGCTTGTAAATGCTCAGGAAGAAAAAACAAAGGCGTTAAGGCAATGGCGATTTCATTCAATAGATGAAATAGATAAGAAATTAGTCAAGGAATACATAAAAGAGGCTATTGAAAATCAGAAAAAAGGAAAAGAACTTAAACCCAACAGAAGTAAGGCATTAAAAATTCCTGCAGAATTACAAAGAGCTCTAAAAAACAATAGAGAATTGAATGCTCGGTTTCAAAAGCTTTCTCAATCTTGTAAAAGAGAGTATTCTGAATATATATCAGAAGCGAAAAGAGAAGAAACTAAACTCAATAGACTAGAAAAAATTAAACCAATGATTTTAATGCAAATAGGGCTTAACGATAAGTATAAGAAATAATTAATCTAACTATTTTTTTTCAGCAACGGCAGTATTTTTTACCACATATACTCTTGTAAAGTCTTGGTAGCTTAGTGGGTTTATATGGTAGTTTTTCATAGAAGCTTGCTTAAGTCTGTACTTTTCTTCATACCACAACACTACAAAAGGCGCATCATCCATTAAAAGCTGTTCTGCTTCCATAAATATTTTATTTCTTTCCGCCTCATCGGTTGTTTCATAAATAGCTTTGTCAAAAAGCTTATCATATACATCATTTTTATACCTAGAAACATTTGGGAACGAAGGTTCAGATAATGAGTTCGGAACATTTTTACCATAAGAAACATAAATGAAACTTTCCGGAGAAGGATAGTCTGCCACCCATGCACCTCTGATAATATCACCCTCACCATACATAGACTTTTTAAGTCTTTCTTCATAAGAAAGTACTTCTACATCAGTGTTAATATTTAAATTAGTAAGAAGTTGATTTTGAAGTTCAACTGCCACTTTTAAATTTTTAGAATCTCCACCATTTGTTACTAATTTCAGCGTTGGGAAGCCTTTTCCGTTAGGGTATCCGGCTTCTTCAAGAAGCTTTTTCGCTTTTTGTAAATCATAACTGTAGCCATTAATTTGTGTAATATCATAACCTTTAAACACCGGAGGAGTTATGCCGTAAATACCCGGGCCATAGGCTTCATTGTTTAATAAGTCATTTACAATTCTATCTCTGTTTATTCCGTAAGAAATAGCTTTTCTTACTTTAACATTATTGAAAGGAGCCTTTGTTAAATTAAAGTTATAAAGCTGAACTGCCATATCGGGCGTTCTGTCCAAGATATATTTTGGAGGAGTTTCCTGAAAATCGGCAATTTGATTTTCTACCACTTCCTTAATAGACTCTGCGGGTAGCCCAACCACTAAGTCAAGCTTACCTTCATGAAACATTTTTAGTTCTTGCTGGCTATTATCAATATAATTAACAACTAGCGAATCAAGGTAAGGCAACTGCATGCCGTTCTCGTCTTTTAAGTAATAATTAGGGTTTTTGAGAAGAACAACACCTTTATCAGTAACATTTTCTTTTTTCATGATAAAAGGACCGGTACCAACGTTTATATCGTTACCATACATTTCAACAGCTTCTTTTGCCACTATTGATGTATTGTTCCAGGCTAAATTAAACGGGAACAAAGAATAGGCATTGGTTAAAGTAATTTGAACAGTATATTTATCAATTGCTTTCACACCTGCTAAACTATCCGGTGCTTTTCCTGATTCTGAAGCTTCTCTGTAATCAGCAGCTCCTAAAACCTTTCCTTTAAAAGCTTGATCAAAAGTATATGAATTCAATTCATTATTAGTGCTTAACAACTGAAATGAATAAACAACATCACTTGCTTTAAGTTCTCTTCCTTTTCCTCCCTCAAAGCATGGGTCGTCATGAAAATGCACCCCTTTTCTTAGCTTGAATGTGTAAATTTTTCCTGTGTTATCTATTTCATAAGACTCTGCAATACACGGAACAACCTCTAATGTTTTTGGGTCATACTTTAATAACCCTTCATAAACCTGATTTAAAACATGGTGTGTACCTAAGCTGGTAACGTAATGAGGATGAGTGGTTCCTATAGGATTGCCTTCAGATAAATGAACAGCCCCTCCGTATACGGGTTTGTCATCAGCAACAACTACATCTTTAGATTGGTCTTTAGTGTCTTTATTGTCACCATTGCAGGAACTCATTACAAAAGAGATTCCTAAAACAATTACCATCCAAGAATTAATAAGCTTCATATTTATTGTTTAAATTCGACTACAAGAATAAGGTTTATTTGACAAATAAACAACTTGAAATAGTGGAGTTATATTGAAATTCTCCTTAGATTCGCACTTCTTTTTATGATACATTCAAAAAAATCAATTGTAATTAATTCAAAGCTTCCAAAAGTAGGCACCACCATATTTAGTATTATGAGTGCTTTGGCAAATGAGCAAAATGCCATCAATTTATCTCAGGGTTTTCCCGGTTTTGAGCCTTCAAAAAAATTGCTAGACCATGTGACTGAAGGGATGCACAAGGGTTTTAATCAATATGCTCCAATGGCGGGATTAATTAGCTTGAGGGAAAAGTTGGCCGAAAAAATGGAAAGTTTGTATAATGTAAACTTAAATCCCGAAACAGAAATAACGATTACTGCCGGAGCTACACAAGCAATTTACACTGCTATTTCAGCATTTGTTAAGGAAGGAGATGAAGTGATTATTTTTACTCCTGCTTACGATTGTTATGAACCTGCTATTGAGGTAAACGGAGGAAATGTGATTACCGTTAAATTACATGGACCGGATTTTAAGGTGGACTGGAATCGTGTGCAAAAGCTAATTACACAGAAGTGTAAGATGATAATTATAAACACTCCTCATAACCCTACCGGAAAAATATGGAGCGAAGAGGATTTATTAAAACTTCAGAAAATTACTGATGATACTAATATTGTTGTTTTAAGTGATGAAGTTTATGAGCACATTGTATTTGACAAAAAGCAGCATCAAAGCGTGTTGAGGTTCCCAAAGTTAGCAGAAAGAAGCCTTGCTGTTTTTTCATTTGGGAAAACGTATCATAATACCGGCTGGAAAGTTGGGTATTGTGTGGCTTCTAAAGAAATTATGAGTGAGTTTAGAAAAGTACACCAATACAATGTATTTTGTGTAAACTCTGTGATGCAGTACGCTTTCAGTCAAATTTTAGATGAAAAGAACTTGTATTTGGAATTGAATAATTTTTATCAAGAAAAAAGAGACTTTTTTGCAAAAGCCATACAATCTTCAAGATTTGATATTATTCCATGTGAGGGAACTTACTTTCAATTATTGGGCTATAACAACATTACAGAGGAAAACGATATCGATTTTGCTAGAAGGTTGACTATTGAAAATAAGGTTGCGTCTATACCCGTATCTGTTTTTTATAGCACTCCTACTCCGGCAAACTTACTTAGGTTTTGTTTTGCAAAAGACAATGAAACATTGGAAAAAGCAGCTGAGATAATAAATAAAGTATAATTACTTTATCGTTTTTAGCTTTTCACTTGCTTTAATAGCATAAAATCCATTTGATTTTTCTAGTTCTTCCAGAAGCTTGACAGCTTTGCGATTGTCTTTCATTTCAAGTAAACAAAGTGCTTTTTTCCACATGGCATCTTCTTTAAAGTTGCTATTGTCATTTGCAATGGCTTCATCTAACCATTTAATAGACTCCTTGTAGTTTTTTAATTCTAAATAACATACTCCGCCATAAAACTGTGCATTTACATTTTCAGTAAAGTTCGCATGAATAATATCAAAATAGTAAAGCGATTCTTTGAATTTATTAGCATAAAATAGTGAAGTGGCTTTATCTATAAGTTGTGCATAAGTATATGTTACGGTAAGTTCGTCAGTTAAAACTTTGGTTTTGTCTGACTTGCTTTCAGCATCTTCGTAAGCGGCAGGCACGCTCTTTTCTGCCACTTTCTTTTCTGCTTCTTGCCTAGGCGAAAGTTCAGACGAAGCGTAAACGTAATTCACAATTTCAAGTCCGTTTAACTCAATGGTATTAGTTTTACTTTTGCTTCTTTGCTTGCCGGTAGTGGGTGTTGTACTGGGTGAATTAGCTTTTCTTAATTCATTAGAGTTTTCTTTGGCAAGCTTGTAATCAAATAATTCTTGTTCAGCTTTTTCTTCAAAATATACCGGCTTTTGGCGCTCCGATTTTTTGTTATCATCAATATTATTGTTTTCAAGTTGCTTATTGGCAGAATTTCCCGATGCAATACTTAAATTTTCATCCTTCATTCTGTTGTTGCCCATAGAAGTATTTTTAGTAGTAGATTCAGTAATTATATCATCAGACAGAACTTCGCTTTCTTCAATCATATTTGGTGAATCCATTTTAAGCGGAACAGTAACTTTATCATCTTTTTCAATAACAATAGGCTCAGATTCAACTAAGTCTAAATTGTTTTCTTTACTTATTGTTTCTATTTCTGAACTAACTTCTGTTTGTTCTTCTAATACCGGGCTGGCAGAAGTGTGCTCAACAGCCATATCTTTATTTTCGGCACTTTTTTCAAATTGAATGTAAAAAAAGACAGACAATCCTGCTATTACCACTAAAGAGGCGGCCATCATAAAATAATGACGAGAATTATTTGCCACAGTTCTAGGGGCAGCAGCAAGCGCATCAATTTTTTCATTGATGGCAGTGATGTTTTCAGCATGGTTAGCGTCTGAAAACAAGCCTTCATAAGCTTCAGCCTCAAATGGGTTGTCACTTAAATATTTTTCTACTAAATGTGCTTCTTTTCCTGAAAGCTTGCCGGAAAAATATTGCTCCAGTAGCTTTTCGGAAGGCTTTTCAGCAGAGGAAAATATGTTATTAATCGTGCTCATTACTTATACAGTTAACTTCCTAGTTTAATTTCTTTTTTTCCGGTAAGGTAAAGTTCTAAATTACGTTTACCGTTTTGTATAAAGCTTTTTACTTTTTTTAAATCATATCCAGTAATATCACTTATTTCGTTGTACGATTTTTCTTGTAAATAAAAGAGCTCTACACAGGTTTTTTGTTCGTTCTTGAGCTGGCTCAACGCCAACTCCAATTGTTCTATTTTTTCTTCTTTTGCCCATGCTTTTTCTTCGGCATTATTGGCAAAAGGTTCTGGTTCATGAGATGATTGAGCGTAAGCTTCATACTCATCCATTCGCCTTACTTTTACTTGCTTCTTACGAAGTTCCATCAAGCAAAAGTTTTTTGACACCATAAACAACCATGATTTAAAGTATTGTACTTCATGGTTTTTTAAATCGGTCATCAGTTTTTCAAAGATTCGCAGTACGGCATCTTGGCTTTCATCAGTATTTTTAAAATACTTTAGGCATAAACCGTACACCAATTTAGAGTAGCGCTTGTATAATTCACCAAGAAGTTGAGTATTTCCTGATTCTTTATATTTTTTGACTAACTCGTCATCGGTAAGTTGTGCAATATTTTCTTTATTAAATACCCACATTAATTTGGTGCGATTGCTTTTTTAAAACTTAAGTTAACCACTAAAGGTTTGTTATAATACCCGAAAGTACTATTTTTTTAAGAGAAAGCGATAAAACAAAGAACGATAATGATTAACTTAAGACTGGTGCGTTTTTGTTTACTTATTTATTATTCAGCAAGTCGAAATAACTTTTAGTTTCTATAGCTATTACTCCTCCGGTTACATCTCCATATTGTGCGGGAACTCCGCTAGTATAAACTTGTATGGTTGAAATAGATATTCCAGGAACGTTTAGATCTCCCTCCGGTGTTTTAACACCATCTACATAATACGCAGTTTCTATAGGTCTTGCCCCTCTCACACTTATTTGACCTGTAGTTCCGGGAACCATAGTTAACCCGGAAAACATGCTTGTAATTCCGGCTTTTGGGTCTTTTGCAAAAGCTGTTTTAGTTAAGTCTTTTCCATCTATTTTTTGTAAGGCAGGGTTGTCTTTGTCAATTAATGGAATTTCAAATGTATATCGTTCCTCTTCTACCTTAAAAGCTCCTAACGTATTTGAAAAAGGTAATTCTACATCATTAAAAGTAATGTCATTTTTATCTACCTTAATTTTTTCTATGATTACTTTTTTGTAACCAATCATTTCGTAAGCAATATCATAATATCCGGGATTGAGGCCTTTTAATTTATATTTTCCGTTTTCATCGGCTAAAGCAGTTATTTTAGTTGCACCGCTTACCACATATACGTAGGTTCCGGGCAATACCTCTTTGGTATCGTCAGCAGTTATTTTTCCTTCAATTTCTCCTGTTTGTGCAAAGCTGTTAAAGCCTGTGGCTAATATAACAGCAGCAAAGAGTAGTTTAAATGTTTTCATAATATCTTGTTTTAAGTGGTTACAAAATTTGTTTTCGATATTAAGATGTTAGGGTTTAATAATTCCATAAAATGAAATTAAAAAATAGCAAATTCCTTTACTATCAAGATATTTTACTGAAGGAAATTGCCCTAAATATAACTTAGAAAAGAATTATTTGGCGAGAAGAAGTTTTCACCCATTAACCGCCTCAACTTGCTTTACCTCCGGCACCATTCGGGTCATTAGGCTTTCAATACCATTTTTTAAGGTGGCTGTTGAAGAAGGGCAGCCACTACAAGAACCTCTAAGAATTACTTTTAAAATTCCTTCGTTAAATGAATGCCATTCTATTGCTCCGCCATCATTAGCAACGGCAGGACGAACGTATTCATCCAGTACGTTTATAATCTGCTTATCTAAATCGCTTGTAGGTTCTGTTTTTCCTTCAATTGAAACTTGTTCTTTTGAGGCATCTTGTTCAATAAAGTCATCAACCGTTGGTGCATCATCATTCACTATTTTTTCTCCTGACTGAAGATGTTCTAAAATAAAAGTCCTAAGGTGGTTACTTACTTCTTCCCACTCAATTTGATTGTTTTTCTTTACTGTTACAAAGTTTCCGGCAATATATACTTCACTCACAAAGGGAAAGGTGAATAACTTAGTTGCAATTGGAGAATGTTTAGCCGCAACTCTATCAGTAAACTCATAAGATTTTACCACATCATCAACTAATAGCTTATTGGCTACAAACTTCATGGTTGATGGATTTGGTGTCATTTCGGCATATAAGGTATAAGGGACTTTTTCCATGATGTTAAATTAGACTTCAAAATTACTAATTACATCATAGAAATCTTAATTTATAGTGATAGCTTAACAAGATTTAACCTTTTCTTTCAATATAACTTGAAAAAATCTGCTTAACTTTGTGAAAGTGATAAAAAAGACGGCACATATATTTATATCTTTTCTACTAACTATTTTAGTATTAGTTAGCGCTTCTTCTTTCTCAGTATATAGAATGGATTGCTTTGTAAGTAACCAAACGCATTACAATACCGCACCTTTTGATGATTGCTGCGAAATTCCTGCAAAAGGAATAAACTCAAAATGTTGTGACTTTGAAATTATAAGTTTTGAATTTATAGATATATGCCATTCGCTATTTACTAATACTTTAATTGATTTTTCAGCAGTTAATAGTGCGATATTCACACCTTCCTTTGGTGTGGAAATAGCTTCTAACATAACTGAAATAACTCAAAATAAAGCACCACCTCTTTTAAAGCAGTCTATTATCATTTTACATTCTATTTTCCGTATTTGATTTCATTCATTTAAGGCAACTGTTGTCTTAAAAAAACGTTTTTAATTAATCTTTTAATCATAAAGGATGAAATCAATCAATATTTTAATAATTCTATTTCTTACCAGTACTTTATCAATTGCCCAAAGCAAACTGAAAGGGATTGTTTACGGTCTTGAAACAGGAAATAAAAGGTCACAGTTAGTTGGAGCAACTGTTGTTTGGCAAGGCACTAGCAATTATACCTTAGCTGATGAAAAAGGCACTTTTGAAATAGATTTACCGGAAAAATTTCCCGCAAACCTAATCATCAGTTTTGTAGGTTATGTAACCGATACCATTGAAGTTAAGTCAATACCAACAAACGACAAAATTTTACGGGTAACTCTTCCTCAAAATAACTTATTAGAAGAGTTTGTGGTTGAAGCGAAGAGAAGCACAACCTATATTTCTCCTATGGAAATTAGATATGTTCAAACCATTACTGAAGGAGAATTACGAAAAGCAGCCTGTTGTAATTTGTCGGAAAGTTTTGAAACCAGTGTTACGGTAGATGTACAATATACCGATGCTGTTTCAGGTGCCAAAAAAATACAAATGTTGGGTTTAGACGGTGTTTATTCTCAAATTCAGTTTGAAAATTTTCCTTTAATCAGAGGCTTGTCTTCTGCTTATGGTATAAATTATATTCCCGGAACCTGGGTTAAAGCGATTAATTTATCTAAAGGAACAGGCTCTGTCATGAACGGGTATGAAAGTATTACCGGACAAATAGACTTAACGCTTCATAATCCACCGGAATCAGATAAATGGTATGTTAATCTTTATGGAAATCATAATGGTAGAGGAGAGGTAAACCTTCATACAACAAATAAAATCAGTAAGAAGCTAAGTTCCATGACTTTTCTTCATGCCAACAATATGTTTTTAGAAAATGATCATAATCATGATGGATTTTTAGATGCCCCATTAAAGCAGCAATATACTTTTTTAAACAGGTGGAATTATGAAAGCAAAAATTATGAGGCAAAGTTTGGGGTGAGAGCATTATATGAAGACGTTGACGGTGGAACGGTAACAGGTTTTAACAAAGGGCATGAAACCCATATTTCAAACTTCAATACTAACATTAACACCAAATGGCTAGACGTTTTTTTCAAAAATGGTTTTTTCTCTAAAAAGTCTCCTTACAAAAGCTTGGGAATAATAGCTAATGCTAAATACTATGACATTAACGCTGACCTACAAAACTCAACTTATAACGGAGTTCAAAAAACGTTTTATGTCAATAGTATTTTTAGTACGGTAATAAAAACTACAGACCATAAACTAAACTATGGAGTATCATTACTAGCTGATGAATACGATGAAAAATTGACGCAAGGAAGTTTTAATACAGAACCAACAAGAACGGAGGTTGTTCCCGGTGTCTTTACAGAATACACTTTTGATAAAGGCCAAAAGCTTTCATATATTCTAGGGTTTAGGTTAGATCACCACAATTTATTCGGCTTGTATTATACTCCTAGATTTAATTTAAAATATCGCTATGCCGAGCTCTCAAATATTAGACTCACAGCCGGAAAAGGTTATAGAACCCCAAATATCATAGCAGAAAACCTAAGTAATTTTGTGAGTAACAGAACATTCATTTTTACGGATAAAATATCTCCTGAAATTGCATGGAATTTTGGAGGAGGAGTTAATCATTTTGCAAAACTATTTTCTAAAGATATTGTTATATCTGCAGATGTTTATCATACCTTATTTGAAAATCAGATGGTGGTGGATTTAGAAAACCCAAGGTATTTGGAAATATATAATTTAAACAGCCAATCTTATGCAACTTCAGCTCAGTTTGAGTTTATGATTGAACCAATAGAAAGGTTTGAAGTAAAAACCGCTTACAAATGGAATGAGGTTAAAACAACTTATAAAAGTGGTTTAAAATCTAAACCATTTGTCCCTACTCACAGAGCTATGCTGAATTTATCTTACGCCACTGATTATGACAAATGGCAGTTTGATTTTACCGGAAATATTTTTGGAGAATCAAGAATACCTGATACCTGGCAGAATAACCCGGCATATCAATTAAACCCTACGACAGAGACCTATTTTACATTTAATGCTCAGGTTACTAAAAAATATAAGAAGTGGGAATTCTATCTTGGAGGGGAAAACTTACTGAACTATATTCAGCCTAATGCAATTATTTCTGCAAATAACCCTTCTAATCAGGAATTTGATGCTTCTTTAATTTGGGGACCTGTAAACGGAAGAATGATTTATGGCGGGCTGAGATATCAAATCAAGAAATTTAAAAAACAATTTAACGAAAAGTAAAACCAAAAGATATGAAAAAAGTAATATTCATAATGAGCTTACTCCTAACCATTGTGGCATTCGGTCAATCAAAAAAAGAAGAAACGGTTACTATCAAAACGGACATGCAGTGCAGTATGTGTGAAAACATTATTAAGGAAGCATTGATTTATACTAAGGGAATTAAACAAGTAGAAACTAATCTTGAAAAAAATTTAGTAGTAGTAGTTTACAAGCCCCAAAAAACAAATACCGATGCCATTAGAAATGCAATAGCAAAAGTGGGATATGATGCTGATAGTATTCCTGCAGTTAAATCAGAATATGAAAAGCTACCTGCTTGCTGCAAAAAACCTGAATAGTATTTTTTCTTTTCTTTGTTAGAGAAATAGTATTATGGCAGTTATTAAAGAAGTAAATGGTAAAAAACCACAGCTTGGAGAAAATTGTTTTATAGCTGAAAACGCTACAATTGTAGGTGATGTGGAATGTGGAAATGATTGTAGTTTTTGGTTTAATGCAGTGGTAAGAGGAGATGTTCATTATATAAAAATGGGCAATAAAGTAAATGTACAAGATGGGGCTGTTATTCATTGTACGTATCAAAAATCTCCTACAACTATTGGCAATAATGTTTCCATTGGTCATAATGCTATCGTTCATGGCTGTACCATTCATGATAATGTATTAATAGGTATGGGCGCCATTGTAATGGATGACTGTGTTATTGAAAGTGGAAGTATAATAGCAGCCGGAGCTGTAGTAACAGCAAAAACAGTTGTAAAAGAAGGAAGTTTATATGCGGGAGTTCCCGCAAAATATGTAAAACAAGTAGATGAAAACTTGCTTACAGGAGAAATAGAAAGAATAGCAAACAACTATGTAAAATATAGCAGTTGGTTTAAATGAAACTTTTTACCGCACAACAAATTCGTGATGCTGATGCTTATACCATTAAGCATGAACCTATCTCTTCTATTGATTTAATGGAAAGGGCTTCTCAAACATGTGTAGATTGGTTGGTAAAGAAATACGATAAAAACTTTTCGTTTTCTGTTTTTTGTGGAGTAGGAAATAATGGAGGAGACGGATTGGCAATATCAAGAATGTTTTTGGAAAAGGGCTATCAAGTAAATTGTTATGTGGTGGAGTTTTCTAAAAATTATTCAGCTGATTTTAAAATTAACTTGAAGCGGCTTCAACTTAAAACAAAAGTTAATTTTTTGTCAGAAGAAAATGAAAATTTTACCATACCTGAAAACACAATTGTGATAGATGCAATTTTTGGTTCAGGGCTTTCACGTCCTGCAGAAGGATTTACGAAAAACATCATTCAAAAAATTAATTCATTTTCAAATGAAGTAGTATCTATTGATATTCCTTCCGGCTTATTTTGTGAAGACAATTCATTGAATGATAAGGAAGCGATTATTGTTGCGGATGAGATTTTAAGCTTTCAGTTTCCAAAGCTTTCGTTTTTATTTCCGGAGAATGCAAAATGGTGTAATTCATTTACAGTGTTACCAATTGGACTTCACTCTGAGTTTATAAAACATTCTTCAACTAACTTTTATTACATAGATGAAAGCTTGGCGAAAGAAATGTATCGACCAAGAAAAAAGTTTACTCACAAAGGAACTTATGGTCATGCTTTAGTAATTGCCGGAAGCTATGGAATGGCTGGAGCAGCAGTATTAACAACCAAGGGAGCTTTAAGGGCTGGTGCTGGCAAAGTAACGGCTCATATACCGAAAAAGATAGTAGAAATTATCCAAACTTCTTTGCCTGAAGCAATTATATCTATAGACATTCATGAAGAATATGTTTCAGAAATTCCCACATTAGAAAACTACAATGCCATTGCCATTGGCCCGGGAATAGGAATTAATGATTTTACTAAAGAAAGTCTAAAACAGCTACTTCAGTCAAGTAAATCTCCAATAGTAATTGATGCCGATGCAATAACCATTTTAGGAGAAGAAAAAGAGTTACTAAAAGTACTTCCTGATGAATGTATTTTAACTCCGCACCCAAAAGAACTGGAAAAACTTATAGGTACTTGGAAAAATGACATTGAAAAACTAGAAAAAGTTAAAGCTTTTTCAGAAGAGCACAACTGTTTTGTTGTGGTTAAAGGAGCACATAGTATGTGTGTTTGTCCGTCAGGAGAAGTTTATTTCAATTCTAACGGAAACTCAGGCATGGCAACTGCGGGCAGTGGAGATGTTTTAACAGGGATAATAACAGGGTTGTTAGCTCAAGGATACTCTTCAAAAGAAAGTGCTATTTTGGGCGTTTACTTGCATGGATTGGCGGGAGATGTTGCCGTTCAACAAATAGCAAAAGAAAGTTTAATAGCTTCAGACATTATCAAATATCTTGGAAAGGCTTTTTTTCGGCTAAATTGATACGATAAAATTCGTATTTCCATTTCTCATATATTTTCTCATTTTCGCATAAAATTTATTTCATGAGAAAGCTTTTATTCTTTTTTCTTGTTTTTTGTAATTCACTTATAGCTCAAAAGGCGTTGCTAGATGATGACTTTAATGACAATTCAAATAACTGGCTGGTAAAAAATACAGAGGAATACAACAGTTATATTAAAAATGGGAAATTTATAATTGATGTAAAAGCAGAAAAAGCATACTGGTTTTATCAAAAACTACCATTTGTTCCTGATACGATTGATTTTGAAATGGAAGCTGTAATTACGCAAGTTGAAAGTGAAGGCAACTATGGTTATGGAATAGTTTGGGGATTATATTCAGATGGCTCTAACTTCAAGTACTTTTTAGTTTCTAAAAATAAGTATGCAAAAATCAGCCATTATTACAACAATGAATATCACGAAAAATTAAAGTGGACACTTGACGAATCCATTAATCCTTTGGGAAGACCTAATGTGTTTAAAGTGGTAAAAAAGGGAAACTTAGTGGAACACTTTATTAACGGAAAGAGCATTAATTTAAGTGGAGATTACCGTTATCACGGCAGTAAGTTTGGTATTTATGTGGGTCATAAAATGAAGGTGGAAGTTGACAACATTAAAATCACAACTTATCCTACCAGAATTAAAGTAGCTGAAAATTTAGAAGTATCAGGTGAAAAAGTAAAATTAAGTAGCGCAATTAATACTGATAATTGTGAAGAACTTTCACCCATTACCTCCACAGATGAAAATATTCTTTACTGTGTTAGGAAAAACTGTAAAGACAATAGTATTTCTAATGATGATGTTTGGGTAAGTTATAAAGATAAAGAGGGGAATTGGTCCACACTACAAAGGCTTCCCGGCACTATTAACAATAGTGGAAACAATTTTGTAGTTACACTTTCACCGGATGATAACTCTCTATTTATTGCCAATACCTATAAGCCGGACGGAACCTCAAAAGGACAAGGAATAAGTGTTTCCAATTTAACTGAAGACGGCTGGGAATTACCAAAAGAAATTGTAATAGATGGATTTGAAAATAAAAACAAATACGTTGCTTATTGTGTTAGTCCTGACAATAAAACCCTTTTGCTTTCTATAGAAAATGAGGAGGGGTATGGTGAAAAAGATTTATTTGTTAGTTTTAAAAAAGGAGACGGAACTTGGAGTCACCCCAAAAATTTGGGATTACAAATCAATACTGTATTAGATGAAACAAAACCATTTTTAGCATCTGACGGCAAAACACTTTACTTTAGTTCAAGAGGGCATCCCACTTACGGTTATTATGATGTGTTTGTATCAAAGCGGTTAGATGATAGTTGGACGAATTGGAGTGAACCTTTGAACTTAGGGCCTACTATTAATACCAGTGGCTCAGAATTAGGCTATCACATTAACGCAAAAGGAGATAAAGCTTATATTTCTTCCGGTGGAGATATTTACGTGATAGACAACCCTGTAAAACCGGAAGCCGTAACCATTGTTAAAGGAAAAGTATATAACCAAAAAACGAATGAACCCATTTCTGCTAACATTAAGTATTCTGATTTAATGAATGATGAAGAATTGGGAATAGCCATTTCAAACCCTACAACTGGAGAATACAAAATTGCCTTACCAAAAGGAAGGGCCTACAGCTTTTTGGCTGAAAAAGAAAATTTTTACTCAGTTACCGAAAACATTGATTTAACTAATCTTGACGAATATCAAGAAGTAAATAAAGACCTATATCTTTCTCCTGTTGAGGTGGGGCAAACAGTTAGGCTAAACAATATCTTTTTTATTTTCGGAAAAGCGGATTTAAAAGAGGAGTCTAAATTTGAATTGGACAGACTTTACTCAGTCTTACATAGTTCTCCATCACTAAAAATTGTAATTCAAGGACATACCGATAATATTGGAAGTCCCGAGTTTAATCAAAAACTTTCTGAAGACAGAGCAAAAGCTGTGTTTGATTATTTAAAATCAAAAGGAATTACTGAAAAGCAAATTTCGTATAAAGGGTTCGGACAAGACAAGCCTGTAAAAGATAATCATACCGAGCAAGGCAGAGCTTATAACAGAAGAGTAGAGTTTGTGGTAATTGAAATGTAATTAGTAAAACAAAGCAGGTTTTACTCTCTCTGTTTGATTGATAAACCAATGCGCTTTACCATTTAAGGTTTGAGGCTCATAGGTAACACCGATTACTTGTGTGTAACCTTTACCCAGCCCCACACTAATCACATCTTCGTAAGAAAACACAAAAGTATGTCTATCAGCAGCTACCATATAGCTCACACTTTTTTCCGGTCCATGTAAAGCAAATAATAGAGAATCACAATTCAGTTGGTCGTCTATTGTTAATTCATACGGTTTACTTGCAGGTATATCACTACTTCTAATTCTTCCAACAATAGGAAAATTTTTGTTGGTAGTTGCATTAAAACCCGGCCAGGCAGCACCTCTTGCATACCACTGCATACCCACACCATGCGCAACTGCATTGGCAGAACCTGATGGTAAAGAATAAGAATTGTTAGCAGCTTTGGTAAGTAAATATCCTTCTAATTTTACAGTATCTGCGTTTACATAAGTTCCTCCACCATCTGTAGAAAAATAAGCAAGCCCTTCTTTGGTTAACACATCATCCCATCCGGTTTCTTTTTCTGTATAAACTAATTTTCTTCTAAAAATTAAAGCGGCATATTCTCCTGGAAATTTTATAGAGTATGACGAAGGAAGCTCAGGTAATACGGTATCAGGGTGAATACAACTACCATCATCTTTACGTGCTTTTTCGTCATAGTTTTCTGCCGAACGGTCGGTACAACCTTTTTTGTTGCAGGCAGAAAAAACCAACGTAAGAGAAATTAAAACAAAAACTAAATGTTTCATAATTAATGAAATAGTAAGCTCAAAGATACTGATATTTTACCAAGTCATGTTTTTTTTTGGTAAGATTGCGCTCTGGTTATGGAAAAAGAAAATTACATATTTGGTATTCATCCGATAAAAGAAGCTATTGCGAGCGGAAAAGCATTAGAGAAAGTGTTTTTTCAAAAAGGTATTAAAAACCCTGCCTTAAACGAGCTCTTTGCTCATTGTAGAGAGAAAGGCATTAACACACAATTTGTGCCGGAGATAAAGCTTAAAAAGCTAGTAAAAGGCAATCATCAAGGTGTGGTGGCTTACATTTCTGCTATTGAAACGTTTTCTTTAGAAGAAGAGTTTGAAAACTTTACCGGAAACCTGATTTTAGTTTTGGATGAGGTAAGTGACGTAAGAAATTTTGGAGCCATTTGCCGTACGGCAGAATGTGCAGGAGTTTCATTAATAGTTGTGCCTAAAACAGGTAGTGCGCAACTTAACGGAGATGCCGTAAAAACTTCTGCAGGAGCGCTTAACAGAATAAAAATATGCAAGGAAGATAGCTTAACGGATAGCGTAGATTTTTTAAAACATCATGGATTTAAAATTATTGCTGCCACCGAAAAAGCCACTGAAACCATTCATGAAACTGATTTTAAAGGAAAGTGTGTAATTGTAATGGGTTCGGAAGGAAAAGGAGCTTCTAAAGATATTTTAAACCTTAGCGATGTAAAAACCAAAATACCGATGAAAGGCAAAACATCTTCGTTAAATGTATCGGTAGCTACAGGTATTATTTTGTTTGAAGCACTAAGGCAGAATGGCTAGTAACTTTTCAATCGTTCTTTTATAGCTTGCAAGTTCTGCTCTTTTTTAGGTTGTCGGTTTTTAATGGAAGAAGCCGTAAAAAATTGGTGGTGACTTAAAAACTTTACTTGCAATTCGTCCCACTCTTTGTCGCTTTTTACTTTTTTACGCTCCATTAATTCAAGCTTCAACTTATCGCCAATTCTAAAAAAGTCGTCACGTCCTAAATAATCAAGGTCGGCATCACAAATAATTTCTTCTAGTTTATTTTTAGGGTTGTGTGGCACACGGGTGGCTAAAATCAGTTTTTTTACTACTTCTATTTCTTCTTTGGTATAACCAAACTTTGGTAGCGCTTCTTCTGCCAAGTGCGCACCGATTGATTCGTTTTGCTCGTAAATTTCTACAAATCCGGAGTCGTGATATAGCGCTGCTGTTTTTAATAAAAACACATCTTCGCCTACCAAGCCTTCGTTTAAGGCAATTTTTTCTACGGCATTACATACATCCAATGTGTGTTCAATACTATGGTAGTGTAGGTTATTTGGGAGTTTTTCTTCTAATAAATTAATAATGTATTTCTCGGCTTTTCTGTAATTAATTTTACTGTAAAGGTGGAGGTCAACGTATTTCCAAAATTTTTCGTTAGGCTCTTTTCCTAATCCGTCAACAGAAAGTTCTTCTTTAATGGCATTGACAAAATACATATCAATGGTGCCTTTGTTTTTGGCATCGATTTTTCCTCTAAATTCAAAATCGAAAAAGTCCTTAACCTTATCGTAAGTTTCTCCTGAAATATTAACTCTTCCTACTTCTCCTGCTGTTTCAATTCGTTTGGTAACGTTTACGGTGTCTCCCCAAATATCATAAGCAAACTTTTTAATACCTACTACACCTGCTACTAAATCTCCGGTATGTATTCCTATTCTAAATTCCCAAGGGTTTCCGCCTTTTTTCTCATTGTAATCTTTTACAAATTCCTGAATTTTTAAACCTGCCAAAACGGCATCTATGGGGTTACTTTTATTCCTAATTGGTAAACCTCCGGCACACATATAAGCATCTCCCATGGTTTTTATTTTTTCCATGTTGTGACGCTCTAAAATTTCATCAAACTTTATAAAGTAAGCATCAAGTTGGGCTACTAATTGTTTTGGTCTTAACTTTTCAGAAATTCTGGTAAAGCCCTTAACATCGGCTAATAAAACACTAACTGTTCGGTAACTTCGGGCACTTGCTTTTCCTTTAGATTTTAATTCGCCAACGGTATCGGGTGGTAAAATATTTAAGAGTAACTGTTCTGTTTTTTCTTTTTCTTTTTCTAACTCGGCATTTTGAAGTTGTATTTTTTCTTTTTGTTCTATTACCTCTTTTGTTCTGGCGTTTACTAATTTCTCTAACGCCAGCTTTTGATTTTTAATTTGTTTTATTCTAGAAATATAAAATAAGTAACCGGACAAAAGGGCTACTATTATCATAATAGTTCGGAACCACCATGTGCGCCATAGCGGAGGGTGAATGGTTATTTTTAAAATTGGAATTTCTTCAGTCCATACTCCGTCACTATTAGCTCCTTTTACATAAAAAGTATAGTCACCATCTTCTAAATTGGTATAGTCAGCTTTACCAAAGTTTTCACAATAAATATAATCTTCATTAAAACCTTCTAATTTATATGCTAATTGATTTTTTTCCGGTGCAGAAAAATGTAATGCGGCAAACTCAATAGAAAATACATTGTCTTTGTATGTGATGTCAATATGCTGGGTTTCTGAAATATGTCTATCAAGAATATCCTTTTCGTAAGCATATTCTTTTTTATTGAAAAACAATAATGAAGTAAGTACCATTTTTGGAGGAATGGTATTGATAGCAATGTCAGATGACTTAAAATAGCTCACCCCATTTATGCCTCCAAAATAGAGCAAACCATTTTGGTCTTTGTAATAGGCTCCGGTGTTAAATTCGTTACTTTGAAGTCCATCGGTTTCTTCAAACACCGAAAACTCTTCTGTTTTTTTATTAAAACGGCTGATTCCTTTGTTAGTACTCATCCAAAGGTTTTGTTTTTCATCTTCTAATATGCCGTAAACAACATTATTAGATAGTCCGTTTTTTTGAGTAAAACGCTCAAACTCTTCTGTAGATAAATCTAGTTTATTGAATCCTCCACCAAAAGTACCAATCCATAAAATATTATTAGCATCGGCATGAAGGCATAGAACAGTATTATTGCTAAGAGAGTGAGGGTTGTTGACGGAGTTTTTAAATACTTTAAATTCAGGAGCAGATGATGGGTTAGTTATTTTAATTAAACCGGAAGCATCGCCTCCTGCCCATAAATTTCCTTTATTATCTTCAACAATAATTCTAATAAAGTTAGATGAAATTCCTTTTTCTGAGTTTTCACTTTTGTTATAGCGTATCCATGATTTTCTGTCCGAAGAAATTCTAACAATACCGTTTTTAGTCGCTAGCCAAAGCTGCCCTGAACGGTCTTCAATAATTCTATAAACTCTATCTTCATTAGCTTCACCCGAAAACTTAAAATGTTCAAGTGTTTTTTTGTTTTCATTAAAAAAATAAATTCCGGCATCTGTACCAAACCACAACACATTTTTTCTGTCTCGGAAAGTGTTAAACACATAAACCGTTTTCTGTTTGGAGCTATGAGAGATGCTAGGAACATAAAGAGTTTTGGTGTTGTTTTCTAGGTTAATGTGATCTACACCCGAAGAGTTCCCCACCCATAATGTTCCATCGTTATCTTTAAAAATACTCCATATGTTTGCGTTAGAAAGTAAAGAGTTTTCTTCTGTAACTCTTAAATGATGAAAGTACTGCTTTTTTGGTTCAAACTTACTAATGCCATTATTGGTTCCAATCCAAATAATTCCAGAGCTATCGTTACAAAATGAATATACGCCATTATTAGCAATACTATAATTGTTTGTAGGCTCATTTACAAATTGCTGAAGATGTTGATTAGTTGGATTATAGTGAAATAAGCCATCTAAGTTAGTTCCTATCCAAATGGTGTTGTTTTTATCAATATCTATTAGCTTTATTTCTTTATTACTTAGATAGAATAAAATTAGTTTACTAGGGAGGGGTTTAGGCGTTGCTGTTTTTGAGTTTATAATTTTAATTCCCTTTGTGGTTCCAACCCATAAATCTTCATTTATATTTTTTAGAGTGGTAACTGATTCTAACTCTATAATTCTAATTATTTCTTGGGTTTTTTTATTAAATAAAATTAAGCCATGTTCTTCAGTTCCTATCCACAGTTGGCTTTTATTAGCTTCTGCTAGAGCAGTTATTTTAATATTATTATTGTTCTTAATTTTAAGTGGAACTCTTAGGAAGACTTTTTTATTTTTTAAAAAAAGATTTAACCCTTTTTCGGTGCCTACCCAGAGATTTTGTTGTTGGTCTTCATGAATAGCAAAAATGCTATTATGGTTGATTGAGTTTTTATCTTGTTCTTCATGTAAATAATTGGTAAAAGAGTTTTTTTCTCTTTCGTAAACACAGAGACCTCTTTCTGTGGCTAACCAAATTTTGTGGTCGCTGGACTCAATGATTTGTCGAATAAAACTGTTAGACAGGGAAGAGGAGTCATTTAAATCGTTTACGTAAACCTTAAAGGAATGTCCATCATAGAGGTTGAGCCCATCTTGAGTGCCAAACCACATAAATCCCTTATGGTCTTGAATAATTGAGTTAACGGAACTTTGAGACAATCCGTCTTTGATAGAAAAAGTTTTAAACTTAATTTCTTCTGTTTGGGCGTTTGTGAGGGTAAACGTCCCAATAAAAATAATTAATAGGATTTTTGAGTAGAGATTATTCAAAGCAAGATTATTATTTAACCTTGTAAACCTTAAACTCCGTTCTTCTATTTTTTCCGTGCTCTTCTTCAGTACACTCAACTCCATTACTACACTTGTTAACCAATTTGGTTTCTCCGTATCCAACACCTTTCATTCGTTCTATTTCAATGCCTTTTCCAACAATATATTGAACAGCTTTTTCGGCACGTTTTTGTGAAAGTGAAAGATTAAACTCATCTCCTCCTCTTGAATCGGTATGTGAGCTTAATTCAACTCCGATATGGGTATTTTTCTTTAAAATCAAGACTAATTTATCAAGCTCTTTAGCCGCACTTTCTTTAATTTCGGCACTGTTGTAATCATAATAAATATTGGAAATGATAAAGTTTTCATCTTCTTTAATTTTAATTACCACATCATCTTCGTTTATTAATGTAAGCACCACATCATCACCCGAAAGACGGGTATAAACAAAATATCCTTTTCCTTTTCTTTTTGGAGAATCAATCACTTCTCCATTTTCATCAAGAATAATAATATTCAAATCTTTTTCTTCAGAAAGTTTAAATAAATATTGCTCATCCGGAGGAAGTTTTTCAAACACAAACTTACCGTCTTTATCTGTTTTTGCAGTACCAATAATAATTCCCTTGTCGTTTACCACATATACATCCATTCCTCCTGAGTAATCTCCCGGAAGTTGATCGTATATCTGGCCGTAAACGCTAATGGTAAGTAAGCTTTCATCTTTCTCTTCAATAATTGGCATTTGCTCAATTTCATCAGAAGAAAGCGCCTCAAACTTAAATGCATCGTTTCTGAAACGATTTACTTCCATCACTTTTTTACCTTCTTTGTTTGTAATAAACATTTTAGCTTCGGCAGGAATGTCGTTTTCGTTTACAACAATCATGTAATTTTCATCAATGTTTAAACTTTCAAAAGAGAATTCTCCTTTTTCATTAGTTTTAGTAGATGCTACAATGGCATCATTTTCATCAAGAAGATTAAGGTTTACACCACTAGCTCCAAGACCTTCGTATTCAAAGACTCCTCTAACTGCTGTTTTTTCTTTTTCTTTCTCCGGAAGTTTAGTAAAAGCATAAATATCATCATCTCCTTGTCCGCCATCTCTATTGGAAGAAAAGAAACCATGGGTGTCGTCTGTCATGGTTATTCCAAAGTCATCATATCTACTGTTTAGTGGGTCTCTTAAGTTTTTTGGGGCATTATAATTGTCTTTCTTTTCGGTAACAAAAATATCTAGTCCGCCATATCCCGGAAGCCCGTCTGATGAAAAATAAAGCTTCCCTTTTTTATGATAAGGGAATAACTCATTGCCCGGACTGTTGGTTCCACTACCTAAATTTTTTGGTTCTCCCCAGCCGTTTTCTGTTTTTTCACATATATATAAATCCATTCCGCCTTGTCCGCCTGGCATATCTGAAGAGAAGAAGAAATAATTACCATCATCAGAAACACACGGGTGTGCAACTGAATATTCTTTTCCATTATATTCAAAAGGTTCAAACTTAGTGAGCTTTTTCTTTTTGTAAGTGGCTTTGTAAATTTTAAGATTGCTTACCTCTTTTTTGGATGAAGCTGTTCTTTCAACTCTTGTGAAATAAATTTCGGTACAATCAGGATTAAAGGTGACAGGGCCATCATGATACCTTGAATCTATTTTGTTTGAAAACCTTTTTGGTTTATCAAATGAAGTTTTTTCTTCATTTTGGTATTCTGCGATATAGACACTTAAAAAAGGTTTGTTTGTCCAGCCATACTGTACATCGTTAATGTAATCTTTTTCTCTTTCTGTAACAAACACAAGTCCGTCTGGATGTGTAGTAGGAGAAAAGTCTGCTACTACAGAATTAATATTTTCCGTTTTACTTACTTCATATAGCGGAGATTCTTTTTTCCAGGTATTAATATTGTCACAAGATTGAATAAGAAGTTTTGCTAAAAAACTATTAGGGTCTTTTTGTGAAGCTAATTCAAACTGTTTTCTTGCTTCCGCAACTTTGCCATTGTTTTTTAAGACCTGGCCATAATACATGTGGTATTTTGGTGTAAAATCATCATTTTCAAATGCCTTGGAGTAAAACAGCTCAGCTTGTTCATATTGCTTAGTTACTCGATAACAATCAGCAATTTTTCTTAAAGCCTCAGCATTTTTATCGTCTTTTTTTAAAACCTTTGAATAGGCTTCAATGGCATCAACAAACCTTAGCTCATCGTAGAGTTTGTTGGCTTTTTTCATTTGACCAAAAAGGGAAATGCCAATGGCTAGGAAAATCAAGGTTAATATGTTTCTAGCTTTCCTCATTAAAAATACCTTGGCGAAGCCATTTTTTGATTATAAATTTTAAAGTCGTATCCAATAAATAATTCTAGAGAACCTCCTGTTTGGCCTCTCAGCCCATTAAGGGCATAGTCATAAGAAAGTCCTGCCCTAAAGTGGTCTGTAATATTCATTTCAATAATTCCTGCGAGCCCATAATTTGACCGAAGCGAAAGCCCACACCAAATGGTATTATTAAACAACAAACTTAAATTGACATCAACTGTACCTACATTTTTTGGAGCAGCCCGCATTAGTAAAGAAGGCCTGAAAACAACGTTTTCATTAATTTCAAAAGCCCGGGCAACTGTTAACGTTGAGTGTGGACGCAAAAAGGTGCTTGAACTATCTGAAAAAGATAAGTCAGGTCGATTAAGGTGAGCTATTTGTAAACCTGCATAGAATAACTTGGTATTATAGTAAACTCCAAAATCAAAATTAGGAGTGGTTTTGGAACTAGCTCCAACTAAAATAACATTGTCGTTTTGGTTTTGGTATTCAAGCTGATCCCAATTAAATCTATAATTATAAAGTCCACCTCTAAGACCAAAAGCAAGCTTACCCTGCCCAACCCTTAATCTGTAAGCATAAACAAGTGATGCGGAAAGCGTATTTTTAGGACCAATAGCATCATTAATAATTTGCATTCCAAGCCCCATTTTTCCGTTTTTTGTGGGAGCATGTATAGCTAGGTTTTGAGTAACGGGAGCACCATCAATACCAATCCATTGACTTCTGTGAGTAAGAACAGCACTTAATGCTTCTCTACTACCGGCATACCCGGGATTTACTTCAAGTGGGTTGAATATATATTGCGTGTAAAGAGGATCTTGCTGGGCAATAATATTGCTTCCAAAAAACAGGAATAGAATCAGAAAACCCCAGTTTGATTTGTTTACGTTCATGTTTGTTTTCAAATATGCAAAAAAATATTGGTAGGACAAGTTTATCTAGTGATTTCTATCCACCCTTTAATTGTTGTTCCTTCTGCTTTTATTATATAAAAATAGGTTGCATCCATTGCTTCATCTCCTGTATTTTGCCAAGTTCCGTCCCATGCATTACTATTGTTGTCGTAATCTTGTGTTTTCCAAACTAAAGCTCCCCATCTGTTAAAAATAGAAACAGTATTTCCGGGATATTTCCATATGTTGTCTATAAACCAAGTTTCATTTACACCATCACCATTAGGAGAAAAGGCATTAAGGCCTTTAATGTCTGTGGTTATTATTTCTTCTTCCGGCTGCTGAAACCCTTCGGTATAAGTATAACCTGAGTTTGTAGTCCAGGTGTAAACCATAGGCTCACCCACAGTAAAGTAATAAGAGTTTGAACTAGTATTGTCTATAGTTAGTCCTGTTGAACCAATTACTTGACGTTCAATTTTTACCTGAGAATACCCGAAAAAAAATAGAAATTGAAGTATAAAAGTAATTAGGAAATATTTTTTTGATGTTATCATTATTGTAATTTTTTATCTAATAAATTATTTAAAGGCTTCTGCCGATTTCTATCCAAATATTACCATTCCAAATAAGGGATAAAGTACTATTTTGTCCCATTGAAAATGCTGTGTTGCCATTTAATTTAACACCCGAACCATTGTTTATTGTCATTATAGGGGTAGATGCATTTTCAATAATCACAACCTGTCCAATGGACGATCCCGCCCCAAAGCTCGTTATTGTTAAAGTATTAGAGTGTAGTATTCTAATATATCCTTCATCTCCAATATTCAATGAACCAGTGGCTCCGGCAAAATTTCTTGAGCTTGGAGAATAAGTTACAGCACCGTTAACGTGAAGCTTTGATGTTGGGGTGGTAGTTCCAACACCAACATTCCCTAAGTTATTGGCAGAAAGGGCTATTTGTGGAGTACCGTTATTTTCGTTTGTAAGTGTAAAAACAGAAGCACCGTCAACATCAAAAATCCATTCTGCGGTTGGCTGGTTTGTATTTCCTAGTTTGAAAATAGAAACCCCTGAAGTATTTGGTTTTTGAATATGGAGTTTAGAGTTTTCAGGGTTTGAAAGGCCAATTCCAACATTACCATTTCCGGTAATTCTCATTTTTTCTTGTAATCCTCCAGTACTAAAGTTAGTTAAAAAGACTAAATCACCTTGATTTGAACCTACGGTGTGATTTACATTTTGACCAACAATTTTTGCCATTTCCGAAACACCATTATTAGATAAAACTGTTGAAAAAGCGATGCTTGAAAAATTGTTATTTGTAGATTGGTCTATATTATGAATTCTTAGTGCTGTTTTTGGAGAACTACCATTTCCATTAATTACGGTAGATGATTCAGAACCATCAATTTCAAGCGCGACAACCTGTTGGTTTGTTCCAATGCCGATATCTCCATTTCCTTTTATATTAAAAAAGTCAGTTAAAGCAGCATTTGCTCCATCGGCACCTCCCCTTATCGTAAAGCCAAAGTTATCAGCAACTTGCTCCCAGTCAAATGCACTTATGTTTGTCCTTTCCATACGGAGTACTGTATTTGTTCCACTTGAAAGAGTTAATAATTGTATGGGGCTATTAGTTCCAACTCCAACATTCCCAACATTTTTCTTATAAATATCTAAACCGGAGATACCCCATTGACCTATAGAATTTGCATTTGACCAAGAAGCATTTCCTGTTGCATCAGAAGTTAGTATTGCTCCTGTGGCTGCACCTTTAGCTATTTGAATACTGTCAGTAAATGTTTTTCCTTTAACATGGAGTAAATTACCTGAAGCAGGCGAATTAGTACCGATACCAACTTGTCCAGTGGGAGTGAGCCTCATAACTTCGTTAGCATTTATTCTAAACTTAATAGCAGAAGCCTCTTCATTTAAAATGGTTCCTTCATTAAAGTTTTCAATTCCAAAAAAGAAACCGCTACCTATTCCAGTTCCAGTTGTAGCATTAGTTACCTGTAAAAAATTATTATTAGATG